>CAFBOF010000007.1_pt1 | contig 56708 bp, 57 predicted proteins | sample 7269391 | NCBI WGS metagenome assembly CAFBOF01 (sample SAMEA6814105, study PRJEB35770) | uncultured Actinomycetes bacterium | biome: Freshwater; feature: Freshwater reservoir; material: water | place: Czech Republic | collected 2017-07-26 | depth 30m m
GGTATGGCCATGGTGGCCGACTACGACGTAGTGCGTAATCCGGGGGCCGTTCGCTTGCGCATCGGAGCCGCTTTGCAGTCCGCGGCTCTTGACCCAATGCAATCTGGACGGGAGATTCTTTTACTGCAGGGGCGGCTGTACGGATTGTCACGAGCAGCCACGAGTGAAAGAATCGAGACTCTAGCCACGCTTATCGACTTAGGCGAAGCACTAGACGATCGCATTAAAACTTATTCTGGCGGCATGAAGCGCCGGCTCGATTTAGCAGCCTCTTTGATCCATACCCCTAAAGTTTTATTCCTTGATGAACCAACCACTGGCCTAGACCCGGTTAGCCGGAACCGAATTTGGGAAGAAGTGCGGCGCCTGAACGACGAGGGGATGACGATTTTTCTTACCACTCAATACCTAGAAGAAGCTGATGTCCTTTCGGATCGAGTGGGGATTATCTCTAGTGGTCGCATTGTGGCCGAGGATTCTCCCGATACATTGAAGCGGCGATATGGGTCTGACGTGATAGTGGCGCAAACCCCAGGCCAAGAAGACGATGCGGTGGCGGCGTTAAGAAACCTGCCCGGAGTCGAGCGCGTCGAACGCCACAGCGACGACGTGATGGTGGTGACTCCCAACGCTTCAAAACTGCTAAGCCCAGTAGCCCTAGCCTTACAAGACGCCGGAATAACGGTGGCCAATCTTGCTATGCGAACCCCCACTCTCGATGACGTATTTCTTGAATTGACCGGCGGGCGCTTGCGCCCCGGAGAAGACGAATGACTGCCTCAATAGTCGAACCTAAGGCGGCGGGATTTTTCCACGACTTGTTGTCAGTGGCCGGTCGAGCCCTGCGGTCTATTCCGCGTGAGCCCGAAGTATTGGCTCCCGCGTTATTTATTCCCGTATTTTTCTATTTCATCAACGTCGGCGCTTTAGAAAATGTCGCCAAGGCCAGCGGGGTAAGCGACTACCGAGCTTTTCAGTTACCAGTGGCGATCATATTTGCCGTAACCGGGCTATCGCGCGCCAGTGCGCTCGTACTCGATATTCAAGACGGTTATCTCGACCGACTGCTAATGACTCCAATTAAACGGGCGACACTACTTTTGGGCTTAATGGTGGCCGATTTTGTGTTGGTATTTGCGGTAGAAGTACCCGTTATCGGGCTGGGCTACTTGTTGGGCGTGCGATTCGAAACTGGAGTACTCGGGATATTTGTATTTCTACTAATGGGGGCATTTTGGGGGCTAGCCTTTACCGGGTTTCCGTACGCCATTGCTCTCAAGACCGGAAACCCCGCGGCGGTAAACGCCAGTTTCATTTTGTTTTTCCCGTTTGCTTTTATGACGACCTCATTTCTTCCCGAAGAGTCGCTCTCGGGCTGGTTGGCCACGGTGGCCAAACTCAACCCAGTTACTTATCTCCTCGAGGGAATGCGATCAGTGATTACTGGCTGGGATACATCGATGCTGTTGCCCGGAATAGCATCGATCGCGGGAGTGATGATCGTTTCGTTTAGTTTGGCGTTGCTTACACTGCGTGGTCGTTTGCGTCGGGGGGCCTGATTTTTGTGAAAGTTCATTTAGTCGACGGTACTTACGAATTATTTCGTCACTACTTTGCCCTTCCCGACCACCTCGACGAAGAAGGGGTCGACATTGGTGCGGTACGAGGAGTAGTTCGTTCGGTGATCGGTTTGCTTGAAGAAGGGGTGACCCACATCGGCGTTGCTACCGATTCTTTGGTCGAATCTTTTCGCAATCAACTCTGGGACGGTTATAAAACTGGAGACGACATGGATCCAGTCTTGTGGGCCCAATTCCCGTTGCTGGAAGAATCTCTTTCGGCTCTTGGAGTTGAGATTTGGCGGGGCCTCGACCTTGAGGCTGACGATATGTTGGCCTCGGCCGTAGCGGTGGCATTGGCCGACGAACGAGTAGACGAGATCGTGATCTGTACTCCTGATAAAGATCTTGCTCAGTGTGTTAGTGATCCGCGAGTGGTGCAGTTTGACCGGCGAGCGAAGGTCCGTTACGACGAAACTGGGGTGCGAGAAAAGTTTGGTGTTGGGCCCAAATCAATCCCCGACTGGCTGGCGCTAGTTGGAGATGCCGCGGACGGGTTTCCGGGACTTCCCGGGTGGGGAGCGAAATCGGCCGCGGCGGTGCTGTCTCGTTATGAACACATTGAAGCGATACCTGCGTCGGTCGACGAGTGGGATGTACCCGTGCGGGGTGCGGCCAAACTTGCCGCCACTTTGGTCGAGCGGCGAGTCGACGCCGAGTTGTTTAAAGTCCTCGCCCGGTTGCGGATTGACGGCGAGGTGGGCTCGGTCGACGACTGGCGCTGGATTAAACCCAAACCCGAGTTTGAGTCATGGGTGAGTCGGTTTGATCAAGATGACCTGCTGGCTCGGGTGGAGGCTATTACTGTGGCCTGATGGCCAGCAAAAAGTCTGCGGAAGGCGTAAATCTGGCGGGGCGCCGAGCGTTGGTAACCGGCGGTGGGCGCGGAATCGGAGCGGCTATCGCGGTGGCGCTCGGCTCAGTCGGAGCGGATGTCGCGATCAATTACCGTCGTGACCACGAACACGCAGAGGCAGTTGCTCAAGAAATTCGCCAAGCCGGAACCCGAGCAGAAATTTACGCGGCCGCGCTCGATGACCCCGAAGCCCTTGACACTATGGCTACTAATGTTTTGGCCGACTTTGGCACCATTGACATTTTTGTACACAGCGCGGGAATCGCCAGTAGCGGAGCGACGGTAGTCGACACCGAAGAGGTCGAGATTGAAAGATTGTGGCGCATTCACGCACTAGCCGCTTTTTCCTTGTGCCGGCGTTTAGTGCCCGGAATGCGGGCGGCTACTCGCGGTGATGTGGTGTTGGTGTCGAGCGCGGCCACGACGATGTGGGCGAGCAACTCCGCTCCTTACAATATGGCGAAGGCCAGTCTTGAAGCCTTGGCCCGTACGCTGGCAAAAGAAGAGCGTCGTAACGGAATTCGGGTCAATGTCGTAGCTCCGGGTCTGGTTGACACCGAGATGGGCCGACGATTAGCACGAGCGGCCATGGGGGCCGAAGACATTCACGATCTCGACGCCACCGCTCCGTTTGAACACGTTTGTAGTGCTGAAGAAGTAGCAGAAGTGGTTACCTTTTTAGTGAGTTCCGGTTATGTAAACGATCAAAAGATTGTAATTGATGCCGGAACCTTCTAATCCGACCAGATCTGAACGTCAAGCCGCTCTTCGCCACCCCAACAGCGGCATTAGTCGAAAGAAAATTGCCCTCACTCTAGGAGTTGTCGTCCTCGCCGCCGCGGGAGTGGGGGCGTGGTTGATATTTTCGAGTGACAATAATAAAAGTGTCTCTTCGCCTTCCACCACTTCGACAATTCCGACCACTACCACTACCACTAAACCGCCTTACACCGGATGGGTCGATCCCGCCTCGGCGTTTACTCCTTATTATCAAGCCAAAGTGTCGGGGTTGCTAACTTTTAGAGGTAACCCCACTCGTAACTACTACGGAGCGGGGCCGGTACCGGTAGCGCCTAAAACATTATGGAGTTACCCCGGAAAGGCGATGTGTTCGTTGTCGTCCGATAAAGGTGAAACTACCAACTGGTGCGGAATGGGTTGGACGGGGCAACCCGCGGTGTTCGAGCGGGACGGGCGTACGTGGGTAGTTTTCGGTGCTTACGATCGGGCGATTCATTTTGTTGACGCCGCTACCGGACAAGACATTATCCCCCCGTTTGTTACCGGCGACATAATAAAAGGATCGGTGACTATCGATCCTGATGGCTACCCCTTGGTTTATAGCGGATCGAGAGACGGGTTCTTTAGAGTGGTTGCTTTCGATCGGCCCGTGCCCACTGAACTTTGGCGGTTATCGGCCACCGACGTTTCTCCTACTAAGTGGAATGACGACTGGGACTCGAGCCCATTAGTGCTGCGGGACTACGTGTTCGAGGGTGGAGAAAACAGCCAGATTCATATCGCTAAGTTAAATCGATCCACGGGTGCTGACGGACTAGTTGCAGTGGCACCGCAACTAGTTTTCAATTCACCCGGCTGGGACGATGAGTTGATCGCGGCGGTGGGTTCAGAGGTTTCGATTGAAAACTCAGTAGCAATTTCCGGCAACACGCTTTACTTCGCCAACTCGGGTGGCTTGGTGCAGGGTTGGGATATCGGGCCACTACTGACTGGGTCTGGGCCACCGGTACGCACTTTTCGCTATTGGACTGGTGATGACACTGACGCCAGTATCGTGGTTGACGAGTTTGGAATGCTCTACGGCGGTTCGGAGTGGGAGCGTCATAACGAACGCTCTAAAGAGGTAGGGCAGATGTGGAAGCTCAACCCCACCTTGCCCGAACCGTTGGTGTGGTCGCAGAGCGATAACGCTTTACCCAAGTCGGGGGTGTGGGGGACTCCCGGAATCGTGGGCGATCTCGCGATATACACCACCTATTCGGGTCGGGCGATTGGGTTGGATCGCAATACCGGGGCAATTCGGTGGGAGAAGAAATTAACCGCACCGTTAATGGGATCGCCGGTGATTGTTGACGGAGTTTGGATTCAGGGGGATTGTGCGGGTGTTCTTCACGGCTACGACGTTAAAAACACCCTCATCGACCCGCCCGAGTTGTGGCAGGTGGGCCTAGGGAGCTGTATTGAGGCCACTCCGGCGGTATGGAAGGGGCGAATCGTGGTGGGCACTCGCGGCGGGCTTATCTATTCTCTCGGCGATGGCTAGGGGAATGTCCCACCCTCAGGGCATGATAAGGGCATGGAAATAGTTATTGCGGTTATAGCGGCCCTCGTGGTGGGCGGGGTGATTGGGATAATTGTCGTTCGCGCGGTCAAACCCGAGGCAAGCGGCGGAGCCGATGTCAACTCGGCGATTCAGGCTGCGGTTGAGGGTCAGCGCTTACAGGCGAACGCCGAACGAGATCAGGCGGTTCAGGCCGCAGTCCAGATGGCGGTAGCTCAACTACAACAAATGAACAAAGCCGCCCGACAATCTGAGAGTGAGTCGGTTAAAGGCGAATTGGATCTGCGGGCCCAGAGAGTAAGTCTCGACTATCAAGCGGTCACCGAGCAACTTAAAGACGTGACGAAAATGGTACAAAAATTTGAGCAAGAGGGTAGTGAGCGCTTCGGCTCCGTAGCCAGTGCTTTAGAGCAGACTAACCACTTGTCAGAAACCCTAAACACTACTGCTAGCGAGCTCAAGCGAGTGTTGTCTAGCGGTCAGGCTCGGGGGCAATGGGGCGAGCGTATGGCGGAAGATATTTTACAACTGCACGGATTTGTCGAAGGTATTCAGTACCGCAAACAACTCACTATCGAACCGGGACGCCCAGACTACACTTTTAATCTCCCGGGCGAAACTAAACTGTACATGGACGTTAAGTTCCCGCTCGACAACTACTCACTTTTTGTCTCCGCCGAAACTGACCCTGAGCGCGACGCCGCCCGCAAACAGTTTTTAACCGACGTTAAAAATCACGTCAAGGGGTTGGCCAGCCGTAGTTACTCAGAAAGTAGCAGCGATACGACAATCGATTTCGTCTTACTTTTTGTCCCCAACGAAGCGGTGTATAAGTTTATTCACGAAGAAGACAGTTCTATAATTAACGACGCGCTCAACAAAAAGTTGGTGATTTGCTCGCCCATTACTCTTTACGCAGTTTTAGGAGTAATTAATCAGGCAACTAAAAGTTTTGAAATAGAAAAAAGTGCGCAAGAGCTGATGGTTCTTCTCGGCAAGTTCGAAAGCGAATGGAAGAAATTCGTAGAACAGATGGCAAAAGTTGGTAAAAATCTAGATACCGCTAAAACTAGTTTTGGCGACCTCGAAGGCGTTCGGCAACGAAAACTAGATGACGCTATGAACAAGGTTCAAGACCTCAAGCGCGGCGCTTTGGGTGCTGCGGGCGAAACCCCAGCGAGTTCGTCTAGCGACACCGAGTTAGAGGCGTAGTAGTTCGGGCGCTACCGGGCAATCTAAGTTTTTCGACACCCGTTCGGGAGTAATAATCCCAACTGGGGTCGCTATGCGATCCGCTTGCGTGATCTCTATCTGTTCGTAGTCGTTATTTTCTAGATCGTTTAACCGGTCATTGCTCGACGGCTCCGCCACCGCTACGGCGTACATCTTGTCTGGCAACAAGCAGCCTTGCGCCAGCACCAGCCAAAGAGCGGCGCGCGGGTAAGTGGCTTTGAGGTCAATTGTTCCGATTGGCACCTGAGCCAAAGTGGGACTGGCGACTGTTGCTTCAACCAGTAGATGGCTGGGGTCGCTCAGATCACCATCTCCGACCCGGAAAGGGAGTTCTAATCGATTCAAATACTGCGCTAGACGCTTGTCGCCAACCGAACGAGGGATAACCACGACATCAAGGTCAGTTCGGTCAACGAGGGCGCTATGGATAGTGTCGGTCCAGCCCAGAGCGGCGACGGGGGAGTCGGCGGGAAAGGGAAGCGAGGCGCTAAGGCGAGTAGCGGTCGGGTCGGATTCAAGTTTTTTTATTGCTTCGAGTGCGGCCGCTTGGGGGTCAGTTGCCACTACTACTCGAGAGCAAACCCACCATAAGGCCCCACAAGAGCGCCGATGAGACAAAAGGCGGCGGGCAATCATCACGAGCTGGGCCGAATCTATGGGGTAGTGAGCGAAGCATTCGGCGACCTCAATGGCTAACTCTTGGTCGGCTATCCCCGGCGACCGGGCGATGCTGCGTAATCGTTCGAACGGAAGCACTTAGGGTACGTCTCGAAAGGAAGTCATTTGGTCGAGCATACGACGAGCAAGGCCGACCGGTACTCTTGCAGGGAGACCATGCGACCCAATATTTTATTAATCACTCTTGATCAGTTTCGCGCCGATGCGCTCGGGGTGGCCGGCGCGGTAGTCGAGACGCCCCATTTAGACTTTCTTGCTCGTCAGGGAGTGCGGTTTTCTCGGCATTACAGTCAGTCCGCTCCGTGCGCCCCTGGGCGAGCGAGCCTTTACACCGGTATGTATCAGATGAACCACCGCGTGGTTTTTAACGGGACTCCTCTTGATGAACGCTTTGACAATCTTGCTCGCTTGGGACAGCGGGCCGGATACGAGCCAACGCTATTCGGATATACCGATCAAGCGCTCGATCCCCGTGCCACTAACAACCCTAATGATCCTCGACTATTTAGCTACGAAGGAGTTCTCCCTGGTTTCATTTGCGCGCTTGATCTTGTAGGGGCACAAACCCCTTGGCTTGAACATCTTGCGCGCAATGGATTCGATTCGCCACTCGCTCAACGAGGTGACGCGGCTGAAGTTTCGTCGGGGGCATTAAGTGCGCTCGGGGCTGCGGCTTTGCGGGGCGAGTCTGAGCGCCCAGAAGAGTTGAGTATCTCGGCTTTCCTCACTGACCACTTGTGTGATTGGTTGGACTCTCGTTCGGGCCCGTGGTTTGCTCACGCCAGTTATATGCGGCCGCACCCTCCGTATGCCGCCGCGGGTGCTTGGAGCAAATATTACGATCTGAGCGCCATGGAGTTGCCAATTAGCCCTGCGCTCGAGACCCATCCCTTTCACGCTATGGCAATGAAAACCTCTTATATGAATACATCTCTTGATGACGACGAGCAGCGCTTCATTAAATCTCAGTATTACGGGATGATAAGTGAGGTCGATTCACAATTGAAGCGCGTGTGGGCGAAGTTGCAGGAACTTAACGCGTGGGACGATACCGTCATTATCTTGACTTCTGATCATGGGGATCAGTTAGGCGATCACGGTCTCCAAGACAAAGGAGGTTATTTTGAGGAGAGTTATCATATTCCCGCAATTGTTCGTGACCCAAGTAACCCCCAAGCCCACGGATCGGTAGTTGATCGATTTACTGAAAACGTGGACATTTTTCCAACTATCGCCGAATTGCTAAACGTCCCAGTTCCTTTGCAGTGCGACGGACGACCGCTCACCAGTTTCTTGCGAGGAGACACCCCTCCCGACTGGCGCCAAGGCGCTAGTTGGGAGTTTGATTGGCGAGCTTTATTTATTAACGATGAGGCTGATGGTGCGTGTCAGAACTGGCCGGCAGACAGAACGCTAGAAAGTCAAAATCTTGCGGTATATAGAAATACCGATGCCGCGTACGTTCAATTTGGTGATGGTTCTTGGATCGCTTTTGATCTTGTTGCCGACCCTACTTGGCGAACGACAATTACCGACCCGACCCAAGTGTTGTCTCTCGCGCAAGACATGCTGGCGTGGCGGGCACAAAACACTGAGCGCACTTTGTCGGGGATGCTAATTAGAGACGGTGGAGTTGGTCGGTGGCCCGAAGGCGTATCGTGGCATTAAAAGTTATCAAATTGAGAGTGAGTTGCGTTGATCGCTAATGAAGCGAATATCGCTCCCCGAGAGCAGTTCGAGGTTCAGGGCTGGTTTTTGAGCGAACCGCTAACCGTTACTGAAATTCGGCAGCTCCAGTCGTGGGTAGACGAAATTTCTGCGTGGCCGGATGAGCCCAATGCTTGGCTTCATTATCGAGAATTGACCGACAACGGACCCGTTCTGTGTCGAAGTGAAAACTTTACCCCCTACCACAGTGCTATAAAAACTTTTCTTACTCAAGGCAAAATGTTAGCTACGGCCGGAGAATTGCTTGCTGAGCCCGCAGTGCTTTACAAAGAAAAAATTAATTACAAACTTGTTGGCGGGGCAGGCTACTCGCCTCATCAAGACGCTTTGGCTTACCGCTTTGTCGATGTGCATATTTCGTGCATGGTGGCCGTCGATGACGCCAGCATCGATAATGGATGTCTAGAGGTGGCCTCTGGCCTGCACGGGGAAATTTTGCCTACTGACGACAAAGGCTGCATTCGTCCCGAAGTAGTAGAAGACCTTGAATGGACTGCGGTGGAACTTAAAGCTGGCCAAACCCTATGGTTTCATTCTCGGACTCCGCACCGTAGCGGGCCAAACAACTCGGACCAGTCTCGCCGAGCTCTTTATCCAACTTACAATTCTGCTCGCGAAGGTGATCTTCGAGAGGATTACTATCAGCAAAAACAGACCGAATTTGATGTACTTGATCAGCCCGAAGAGCAAGTGCCGGTGTCGCTAATTGGAGACTTTCAAGGTCGGCCAGTCAAATGACCGCAACTTCAGTTACGCAGGTGCTGGGGCTCTATGAGCGCTTGGGTGACGAGCTCTACGACGAAAAAGTTAGTCAAAGTAGTCATGCTCTTCAGTGCGCCGCTCTTGCTCGTTCCGAAGGGGCCGATGATTTCCTGGTCGCGGCAGCACTTTTGCACGACATCGGCCACCTTTTAGACATCGAGACTCATGGGCCAGTTCCACCAAAAAGCGGAGTCAATTTCTCCCACGAGAAGTCTGGCGCTCAGTACCTATCAAGTATTTTTCCCCCCGCAGTTACCGACCCTATTGCGTTGCACGTTTTGGCTAAACGATACCTTTGCGCCATTGACGCAAGATACGAATCTTCTCTATCAAAAGGATCTCGTCAAAGTCTGATCGGACAGGGGGGAGCGTTTGATTCGAAGGAGTGCGCGGAGTTTTCGCAACAGCCTGAGGCAATAAACGCAATAGACTTGCGTTGCTGGGATGACTCCGGAAAAGTCCCCGGGTTGACAGTCCCGCCGCTAGAGGACTACCGATCGCTTCTTGACGATCTCGTGGTTATTTAACCGTTGGTCTTATCTACTTACTAGGTTCAACCGCTTTAGGCTCTTTGGGTAAACCTAATACTCTCTCACCCACGATGTTTCGCATAACCTCATCGGTTCCACCGGCGATGCGCATTCCCGGAATCCCTAAAACGAAGTTTGACCACGCGTAGGTTCCCCATTCACCACTATCGGCGATAAGTCGAGGTCCCAATATTTCTGCCAGCATGTCAGCCACCATGGCCATGTTGCTAGTTAAAGCCAATTTAGCGATGGACATTTCTGGTCCCGGAAGTTGCCCACTGCGGATCTTGGCCATAGCTCTCAGGTTGGTGTAACGAGCAGCTTGATAATGGACGTATACGTCAGCAAGCCTTTGTCGAATAATCGGGTCTTTATCGAGATCGTAGTGACGAATCATCTCTATGAATCGAGTGAAGTCAATCGCACCAAAACCCGCGCCACCGCCACCAATGGCCGCCCGCTCATTCATCAGCGTAGTGAGCGCTACTCCCCATCCTTCGTCGACATCGCCAAGACGGTGTGAGTCTGGAATTCGAACTTCGTCAAAAAAAACTTCGTTGAAAGACGAACCACCAGTTATTTGTCGCAACGGGCGAATATCTACTCCGGGGGCATGCATGTCAACGAGAAGCATGGTCATGCCTTTGTGCTTAGGTTTGTCCGGCGAAGTTCGAGTCACTATCTCGCCGATGTCGCTGTAGTGGGCGCCAGAAGTCCATACTTTTTGCCCCGAGACAATCCATTCGTCGCCGTCACGCACAGCTTTAGTTTGAATTCCGGCGAGATCAGATCCAGCAATGGGTTCAGAGAATAATTGGCAAGCCACTATTTCGCCGCGGTAGAGCGGTTTTAGATAGCGATCCTTAACTTCGTCTATAGCGTGGGCCAAGATCGTGGGGGCAACCATTCCTAGACCTATGCCAAAAATGCTTTGGGAGGGAAGTGAGTAGTCAGATGCAACTTCACGATACGCTCGGGTATAACTTTCGGGCAGACTACGGCCCCCGTATTCTTCTGGCCCGGATATCCATCCGAAGCCAGCATCAAATTCTGTTGTTTTCCATTTTTTGGCTTCGGCCACTTCGGCCATCTCTTGATCTTCAGTTTTTTCTTCGATAACGCTTACTTCGTCAGAGCCTTTTCCCCACTCGAAAGTTTCTTCAACCCGCCGCTCGGCGTTGGCGTCAAGAAATTTCTGGGCTTCGGCTCGAAAATCAGATTCGGTGATGGTCACGGATCTCCTCTTTGATCGCAAAGGTGGGTGGTCGATTGCGAGACAGGCTAGTGCTTTGTCGGAGCCAACAAGAAATGTTGTCGGGGCTGATTGTTGCTGGCGCCAAGGCTTGATTTTATTGAACTAGGCGTAATATCCCGTAATGACTCCGGCGCCCGTTGACGACCTTGAGCCCCCCGTCAGTTTGAGCCAGGTGGGGGGCCGAGTCGAATGCCGGCTGACGGAAATGCTCGACCAAGAAGTCGAGCGGTGGAATCAAGTAGACGTCGACATCGAGACCCCGCTTCTGGCTCTGCGGGACTTCATCCGTTCGGGCGGAAAGCGACTGCGGCCCGCATTCTGCTTTTGGGCTTTCGTTGGTGCGGGCGGCGATCCAGAAAGCACTGAGATAATTGACGTGGGTGCTGCTTTAGAGATGCTTCACACCTTTGCTCTTATTCACGACGACATAATGGACGACTCTGATCGCCGCCGCAATAAACCGTCAGTTCACGCGCTCTTTATCACCACTCACGAATCTAAACAGTGGAAATCCGAATCGCGGCGTTTCGGTGAAGGGGCAGCAATTCTAATCGGCGATTTGGCTGCTATTTACGCGGACGTGCTGTTCTCAAAACGGGACAATATAAGTGAAGGTATTTTTAACGAACTAAGAATCGAACTGTGCGTTGGTCAGTATCTAGATTTAATGGGCACGGCTACTTCGTCGGTGGACCCGGTCAAGGCTGCCCGAATTGAGGAATACAAGTCGGGTAAATATACAGTTGAGCGCCCGCTTCACTTAGGGGCCGCGCTGGCTGGTCGCTTTTCTGAACTGAGTGAATCATTGAGCGCGGTTGGCCTGCCCATGGGGGCGGCTTTCCAGTTGCGCGACGATTTGCTAGGAGTATTTGGTGATTCAGAAGTAACCGGCAAACCGGTAGGCGACGACCTTCGGGAAGGGAAATTGACCCCGCTGATTGCGGCCGCGGCTGCGAGAGCCAATTCGAGCGAAACTACACAGTTGCAGCGTATTGGCCACCGCAACCTCCGAGACGATGAAATATTCAGATTACAGGAGATATTGGTGTCTACTGGAGCGCGAGATGAAGTTGAGCGCGAGATTAAGCGTCTTACCGAAGAATCGATGCGGGCATTAAGTGAGTCCAAAATTTCTCGTGAAGCTCGAAACGCGCTCGAAGAGTTGGGCGCTTACGTGGCGTGGCGAAACTCTTGATTAACTTCGTTCGCTTTGATGTCGATATGAAGCCTCGCCTTAGCGAACGCTCCTACTAGGCTTATCGGCTAATGTCTTTGTCCCAAAATGCAATTGAAGTCATCGACGCAACTAAAAGTTACGGCTCTTTACGCGCGACTGAAAATCTTTCGTTTTCGGTCAATAAAGGAGAAGTATTTGGGATTTTGGGTCCAAACGGGGCGGGAAAAACTACAACGGTAGAAATGCTTGAAGGCTACCGATTCCCTGATTCGGGCCAAGTGCGCGTTCTTGGTCTTGACCCAAAAAAAGATGCCGCCACCCTCCATGAGCGCGTCGGAGTGATGTTGCAAGAAGGCGGTTTGAGCCCCGGCTTAAAAGTTGCCGAAGCGTTACGACTTTACCGAGGGCTGTACACGTCACCCGACGATCCAGAACGGCTGCTGCGACTAGTGGAATTACAAGACAGCAGCCGAACGCTGATAAGGCGATTATCGGGCGGACAACGGCAACGGCTCTCTTTAGCCTTGGCCTTAATCGGTCGACCAGAAGTTATTTTTCTCGACGAGCCCACTGCCGGAATGGACCCTCGTGCTCGTTTGGTCACTTGGGAAATCATTCGCCAGCTGCGCACGGACGGGGTCACGGTTTTGTTGACAACTCACGGAATGGACGAAGCAGAATCGTTATGCGATCGAGTCGCCATATTGGATCGGGGGGCGCTGGTGGCAATCGGAAGTCCGCGAGACTTGACCACTCGATCTGATGCCCAAGAGACTCGCTTTACTGCTCAGAGCGAGTTAGACCTTGTGTCTTTAGCAATTGCTCTAGGAATCGAACGCGTGTCTCTCACTGAGTACCAACCGGGACAATATTCGGTTGCGGCCGAGCCAACCCCGGACTTAATAGCACGACTAGCGATTTGGTTGCGTGAACAAAATGTCAGGTTAGGGACGTTAGAAGCAGGTCAGCGATCACTCGAAGAAGTCTTCTTGCGCTTAACCGGCGAAGGCGAGAATCGATGACTACTCGCCGAGCAGTAATGGCTCAAACTCGAGTCGAATTAATCTTAACTCTACGCAGGGGCGAAAGTCTGCTGGTTTCGTTCCTGATCCCACTAGGTATTTTAGTTTTTTTCTCGAAAGTCGGAGCGGTAAATACTTCTCTTAAAGACCCGGTTGAGTTCTTAGTTCCGGGAGTTTTATCGCTGGCAGTGATGTCGACCGCAATGGTGAGTTTAGGTATTGCCACTGGTTACGAACGGCGGTACGGCGTTCTTAAGCGTCTAGGCTCGACGCCATTATCGCGAGGTGGTTTATTGGTAGCCAAAACGATAAACGTAGTGGTCATCGAAGTTATGCAGATAGTAGTAATAGTCGCCACCGGAGTCGCTCTTGGCTGGGAATTAACTGGACAATTTGTGGCGGCCTTGGGTTTGCTCTTACTGGGCACGGTTGTTTTTGCCAGCATTGGAATGCTGCTCGCGGGAACGCTCAGAGCCGAAGCAACCCTCGCAGTCGCCAATGGACTTTTTTTACTGTTCTTATTCCTTGGCGGCATGGCTTACCCCCTAGATCGACTCCCCGATGCGTTGGCGAGTTTTGCTCGCCTGTTGCCCCCAGCTGCGCTTTCGGAGTCAGTACGAGCGGCACTAGAAGGTTCTGGGTTTCCCTGGTCGGAACTAGTGGTTTTAGCCCTGTGGGCCGTGGTGATGCCTTTTATCGTTGTTCGCAAATTTCGCTGGGAAGAGTAAGCCCTCGATTCAAGACGATTTTATTAGTTTGTTGATCTCTTTATTTAGCTCTCGCTGACTCAAAATCCCAAATACTTGGGAGACGAGTTTTCCCCTCTCATCAATAAAAAATGTAACCGGTATCGCTCGGACTCGGTAAGACATGGCTATTTCTCCTCCCGAGTCAGAAGCAAAAGACCAATCAGCCTGCTTTCCTTTAACGAAAGATCGAGCATCGCTAGGTATGTCTTTATAAGAAATGCCAACTATGGAGAGCCCATGCTTGCGATATTTTTTTTGTGCGGTTTTTAGTAGTGAGAATTCTTTTCGGCAGGGGAAACACCACGAAGCCCAAAAGTTGATTACCGCCGGTTTCCCCAAATACTGACTCGACTCGATGCACCCAAAACGCAGCCCTTTGGCAGTGAATGTGGGTGCCAACCTACCAACTTCGGCTTCACCCTGGACTCGAGGCGCGCAGGATGACTTTTGTTTCGTGGCGGCTTGGGCTGATGAGTTAGGCGTAATTATTAGGCCGACAAAAATGGCGGCAAGTACACCGGCAAAAAAACGCAAACTGATTTTTCTAAGAGCCAATGAGAAGCGCATCGACGGCCACGGCAGCAAACAACAGCGCCAAATAGACGTTAGAGACAGTAAATAACCGAATCGCCCGTGCGGGAGTGGAGTCACGGTAAAGACTAACGGCGGTGTAAATAAATACTGCCCCCAATACTCCTGCCACTATCGGATAAAGAACAGTCATAGTTATCGTTAGGGGAAGAGTGAAACTGACGGCTACTACAACAAACGAATAAACCAAAATGTGCCGCACGGCTACCGCGGGTCCTCGAGTAACAGGCAACATCGGTATTTCTGCTGCGGCGTAATCGTCTCGATAACGTATAGCCAGAGCCCAAAAGTGGGGAGGGGTCCAGACGAAGACGATGGCAAACAGGACCCACGCGGGCAAAGCCAACGACCCAGTAACGGCTGCCCAACCTACGAGCGCAGGTACGGCTCCGGCCGCTCCGCCGATGACGATGTTTTGTGTTGTCCTGGGTTTAAGCCAGATCGTATAAACGAAGATATAGAACACGGTCGCGCTTAACGCTAGAAATGCGGCTAGAAGGTTCGCTACTGACCAAAGCAAACCAAAAGCCAAAACTTCTAAAACCAAACCAAAAATCAACGCTCTCTGAGCGTTTATTTCTCCTGAAGGTAATGGCCGGTGTCGGGTTCGGGCCATAATGCGGTCGCGGTCTCGTTCGATCCAACAGTTCATGGTGTTCGCTCCACCCGCGGCAAGCGCTCCACCCACTAATACCGCCACGATGAGTCCTAGATCTGGGAACCCTTGCTCGGCCAGCATCATCGCGGGGAGCGTGGTCACCAAGAGCAGCTCAATAACGCGTGGCTTGGTCAGGCGCAGGTAGGTTCCCAGGGTCGTCCGGATTTGGTTTGATCGATTTCTAGGTGAAACCGAGCGAGAGGCAGAGTTAGACACGGGGCTCCTGAATCTTTAGTCCTTTAGAACCTAGCCGTCTTTACGTCGGTTTTGAGCAACGGCTCGAGTTGGGCTGTAGCGTGGTGTGATGACTCCCAATACTGACACCAAACATTCGGTGAGAATGTTGGCTGACCGAATCTTGGCTCGCCCTTCGGACGAAGCGGGTGAACGCAAGTCGCGAGCCGGAATCCTTATTCCCGCGACCGCCAATGTCGATCGTCGGCTGGTGTGGGCTGAAGTGGTCACAGTCGGGCCGACAGTGCGCAATGTCGTAGAGGGCGATCGAGTTTTATTTGCCCCCGATACCGGTTACGAAATAGAAATACGGGGCGACGAGTTTTTAATTCTGCGAGAGCGCGACGTTCACGCAGTGGCTTCTGGTCGCAGTGAGGCTGAAACTGGGCTTTATCTGTGATTGATCCTAAATCGGCCCTCAGCCTAAAAGGGCGCGTGGCTCTGATTACTGGAGGAACCCGCGGAATCGGGAGGGCAATAGCCGAAGCGTACGTTGTTGCCGGAGCCAATGTTTGCGTCTTGGCCCGCAAATCTGACGAGCTGAAGGAAACGAAAACCGCGCTTGAAGAGATGGGTGGGGAAGTTCTGACGGTGGAAGGTTCGGCGGGGTCGCCGGAAGTTTTAGAAACCGCGGTCAATGAGACTATTTCGTTATTTGGACGCCTCGACATTCTCGTTAATAACGCAGCAACTAATCCCGCTTTCGGTCCAATGATTGAAACTGAACCGAGTAAAGTTCGTAAAGTTTTAGAAGTGAATCTTGAAGGTGCACTTCTGCTGTCCCAAATAGCGTGGGCGCAATACATGAATGAAAACGGTGGATCGATTATTAACATTGCTTCGGTGGGCGGAATATCTCCAGCACCTTATATTGGGATATATAACGCTTCTAAAGCTGCAGTAATACACATGACTCGCCAACTTGCCCTCGAACTGGGGCCAAAAGTGCGAGTCAACGCTATTGCTCCTGGGCTAGTAAAAACCGACATGGCGCGCGCACTCTGGGAAAACGATGAAGAAGGAATTGGCGCTCGGCATCCGGCGGGTCGTATTGGCGTTCCTGACGATATAGCGGGTGCCGCATTGTTTCTTGCGTCCAGCATGTCCGATTGGATCACCGGATCGATATTTGTTCTTGATGGAGGACTTTCCCTTACCTGAAAGCTTTATCTCCTAGTGGGTTTAAGCATTACTGGATGATGATCAGCGGGATGTACTACCGGGGCAAGGCTCTTGCTTCTGCGCTCGTCTAAGTACTCTTTGACTTGCGCGAATAGTTTTTTCCCCATCATCTTCTTCAGTTCTTCACCCAAACTTTCATAAACTGGCTCTGATCCCACAAAAGCGTCCGGGGAGTCGGTGCACCACCAAGCAAACTCTGAACCCCCTTCACCCCAGCCATCACGCGAAAACTCAGTCATGGTAGTGATAATGGTTCCATCCTCTTGCTCTTCGTCTATAGATCGAAGAGGCAATTGCCAGCACACTTCAGGTTTTACATCGCTGTGGTGTTCTCCGGTGCGCATAGAATAAAAGTGAAATGCGCAGCCCGGCCCAGCTGCGAAGCCGGGGCGATTAAGAAACACGCACGCATCTTTATGTAGCCGAGTTTGCCATTCAGTTTTTCCGTCATCATCTTTTCCAGATTTGATGAAGACTCCTTTTTTGCGGCCGATTTTGGCGAATTCCCAATCTTCGTCACTTAGTTTCTTGGCCATTTTTACGGTGTGTTCGCGGTCCTTTCGATCGGTGAAGTGGGCCCCGTACGAACAACATCCCTGAACTAGCTCGGGGGCAAGATCATCAAGCACGCCTTGGCAACCCGATCCGAATATGCAAGTCCAAGAAGAGAGCAAGAAGGTGACGTCAACTTTCCAAGATCTTCCCTCTTCTTTAGGGTCGTCAAAATTTACCCACTCACGGGTGGCGCTCGTCATGGTCTATCTCCTGATCTGAATTAAATAAATTTACTAAATGGATCGTAGCGAGTGATACCGGTACGATCGGGTATTAGCCCGTTAAGGCGATCTTTGATTGGAAGTTGGATCTATGAGCGATCTCGAAGAAATTGCCACGCAGTTGCGAGGGATAGAAGAAAGCCTACGCGATTTGGCCTACGACCGACTCTTGTTAGCCACTGAGGGCGAGGAAAAGAGTCCGGAAGCACTAACCGCCGCGGCCGAGGAACGAAGGATCCTTCAAGCCCGCCGGGCGATCGAACGAGCAGTTAAAGCCTTAGAGGGTCCCGGCCACGACTGAGCTAGACGATTACCGCCGGGGTGAAAATTCGTTAAAAGCGTCAATCAGAGTTCGCAGACGCGACCAGTGCTGACGATCAAACCAGAGACCAACTCGGTCTAGGTCTATATGGTCATTGTCTTCTATTTCGCTAGGAGTGGCATCGACCCTTTCTAGGCGCCCTTCGGTCAAGATGTCGGCAAACTGCTCGCTCAAAGATAAGAGTGTCTCCTCGTCGGGCGCTTGGTGTAGACGAATCACTAGCCGCTTACCCACAAATCGCTGAGAGTGGTAATTAGAAAAAAATCTAGTTATTTCTCCTACCGCTTCCATCACGTTGTCGGTTATGAACACAAGATTTTTATCATCTGGCGATGCGTAGCCTTGGTCGATTAACGCATGGTCAACAAAGTCTTTCCATGATTTCCAATAAGAACCACCCGGGACATCAAGGAGCACTATCGGTCCTATTTGAGCTTTACCGGTTTGAACTAATGTCAAAAGTTCAAATGCTTCATCCATAGTTCCAAATCCGCCTGGGAGCAACACGAATCCGTCAGCCTCTTTTACGAAAGACAATTTACGAGTGAAGAAATAGCGGAAGTTAATTAACTTTGGATCATCAGCCAAAGTAGGGCTATCACCCGCCTCAAAAGGAAGATTGATGCTGACGCCAAAAGAGTTCTCCGTTCCCGCCCCTTCTAGACCGGCTTCCATAATCCCTGGTCCAGCACCAGTGATAATCATCCAGTCCCGCTCGGCCATAGCCGCAGCAAAGTCGCGGGTTTGATGGTAAAGCGGGTCATCGGGTTGAGTGCGGGCCGAGCCGAATATGGCCACCTTCATTTCTGCTCGATAAGGAGCAAAAACCTGAAAGGCGTAGCGCATTTCCTTGAGCGCAGCACTAGCGATTTTAAGGTCGCCGCGATTGGCGTCATCTTTTGCTAGTCGAAGTGCAGAAGCGATTAACTCGTATACAAGGTCAGAATTATTGGGTGGATTGGCCTGGTCGACCAACTCCGCGGCCGCAGAATCGAGTTCGCGATTTCCGGTGCGGTAGCGGGGCAGTTTCACAAAATTGTGTCAACCAGTACGGATAGTTGAGTTTCTGGCCTAGCCCCAATGTGGCTTATCACTTCTGATGCACAAACGGCACCGATTTGCCCACAGCGCTTTAAATCAAAATTACGACCGAGGCCAAATAAGAATCCGGCGGCGTAAAGGTCGCCCGCGCCCGTGGAATCGACAATTCGATTAGGTACAACTTGCGCAGCAACGAAGTGAGCGTCGTCTCTCGATACGATTACCGCCCCTTGCGCCCCTCGGGTAAGCACGCCGATTTCGCAGTGGCCGCGAACCTTTTCTAGCGCCTGATCGAATTCGTTTACTTCGTATAGTGAACATATCTCAGCTTCGTTGGCGAAAAGAATATCAACCGCTCCTTCTATGAGGCCAAGGAAATCGTCGCGGTGTCGATCGACACAAAAAGGATCTGAAAGCGTGAGGGCTACTTTCCGGTTGGCTTCATGAGCGACTGATGCCGCCCGGTGGAAAGCCCTCTTGGCTTGCGGTTGATCGTAGAGGTAACCCTCGAGGTAAGTAATTTTTGCTTGGCTGATCAACTCTTCGTCAATATCGTTCTCGTCAATCTCGGATGCGGCCCCCAAGAAAGTATTAAGGGTTCTCTCGGCGTCAGGGGTAACCAAGATAAGACAGCGCCCAGTAGGAGGGCCGTCGGAGGCCGTGCTAGTGCTCACGTGGACTCCCGCCGCGTGAAGGTCGTGAGAAAAAACTTCTCCCAGCTGGTCGTCGTGAACTCGCCCAATGAAGGCTGAACTCGCTCCCAGTGAAGCAAGCCCTACCATCGTATTGGCGGTCGAACCACCAGAGATCTCTACCGCGGGGGCCATCTCATCGTAAAGCCGGTCTGCTTGGCCACTGTCGATTAACGCCATAGTCCCTTTTACTAACTTGTGGTGAAGTAAAAACTCTTCACTTTCGTGACTCAGTACGTCCACTAGGGCGTTGCCGATACCGACGACATCAACGCCATCGGCAGGCAAATCTGGTGATTTGGTCACGCTACCGTTACCGGTTCATGGGGTGTTACTGGTATCAAAACTGAGCGCGGACGTAATCTTTTTCCTTTAGTATTTATTTTTTCGTACCGCGTGGTTCGCTGAGCCAAGGGGCGGCCCAGAGGATCGACAATGGCACGAAAATCGTCCTCGTCGAGTTCTTGACCGTGATCCGCGCCGGCCGCCCGAGAAATATTTTCGTCCATCAGCGTACCTCCGAGATCATTACACCCGGCCCGAAGAAGTTGCTGCGCGCCTTGCGCCCCAACCTTGACCCAAGATGCTTGGATGTTTTCGATTGAGCCTCGATAAGCGATGCGTCCGACGGCATGCATGAGCAAGACTTCACGAAACGTTGGGCCCCGCCGAGAACGCCCTTGGATGGACAAAGGGGTCGCCATGTGCACGTAGGGCAAAGGCACGAATTCAGTGAATCCTCCAGTCTCGGTTTGAAGATCCCGAGTGCGAACAAGATGGCGAGCGACATTGACGGGCGACTCTATGGTGCCAAACATGATGGTCACGTTCGAACGCATCCCGTTAAGGTGCGCCAATCGGTGCGCTTCTAACCACTGTTCGGTATTGATCTTATCGGGGCAAATAATTGAGCGAATCTCGTCATCAAGGATTTCTGCTGCTGTCCCGGGCAGGGTAGCGAGTCCAGCTTTCTTGAGTTCAGCCAAGTAATCGTTAAGGGGTATTCCGAGCCGTCTAGCCCCCTCAGTGACCTCTAGGGCGGTGAAGCCGTGAATATGGATAGACGGAGCCACAGCTTTGACTGCCTCAATAACCGAAAGGTAATACTCGCCGTCAAAATCAGGATGGATTCCACCCTGAAGGCAAACTTCGGTTGCTCCGCACTCGACTGCTTCCACTACCCGTCTTTGTATTTCGGACCGGTCGAGCAGATAGGGGTCGCCCCGCAGATTAAGGGAAAGGGGTCCTTTGGAAAAAGCACAAAATTTGCATTTGAAAGTGCAGATATTGGTGTAGTTGATATTTCGATTTCGAACAAAAGTAACCGTGTCGCCAGAGTGTTCAAGCCGCAAATGATCAGCCAGTTCGGCCACTTGGACAACTTCTTTTCCTCGAGCTTGTAACAAAGTGACTATTTCTGGAAGGTCAACTTGTGAACCCGAGAGCACCCCATCGATAACTTCATCGACCGCTCTCCGCTGGTCGGTACTGGTTGTCTTAGGGCGACTAAAAGATGAGTCAAGAATTGCTGGTGGATTTAATCCGGATCCCGAAAACCAGAGATCGTCACGCGCGTAGTTGGTCCCATCAGAAGCGGCTAAGACGGCTGGAAGTACATCTGGGTGAAGCCAGACGTCTGACTGGGCGACAAATTCGGGGTAGACGGTGAGGCGAGGTACTAATGATCGACCAGAGGATTCGGTGGCTTTCCGTAAAGAGTCCATTGCCGGCCAAGGTCGCTCGGGGTTGACGTGGTCAGAAGTTATGGGTGAGACCCCGCCCCAGTCGTCTATACCCGCCGCGATTAAGGCGGAAAGATCTGAGGATAAGTTGGGCGGGGCTTGCAGATGAATAGTGGGATCCAAAACAATGCGAGCCACCGCTACGGTCCACAGCATTTCTTCGACCCCACACGCAAGGTGACGATGCATGGCGGTGTCGGCTTTAGGAAGAAAGTTCTGTACGATCACTTCTTGGACATGCCCGTAACGAGCGTGGCTGGCGTTAATGGCTTTTAGTGCTTCAATTCGTTCTTCGCGAGTTTCGCCAATACCAACCAAAATCCCAGTAGTGAACGGAACTTTTGCTCGTCCAGCATTTTCTAGCGTGGCAAGTCGTCGCTCAGGGGTTTTGTCCGGAGCTCCGGCGTGGGGTCCACCCGGTTCACTCAGTCTGCTCGCCAGAGTTTCTATCATCATGCCTTGAGATGGGCTAACACTACGTAGTAGTTCTAATTCGCTTTGACTTATAGCCCCCGCGTTGGCGTGCGGCAAGAGTCCGGTATTTAGCAGTACCGATCGAGCCGCCTCGTGAACGTATTCAATAGTCGTTTTCTTTCCGCGTTCTGCGAGCCAATCGGCAGCAACAAGATATCGATCTTCGGGGGCTTCGCCCAAAGTGAACAATGCTTCGGTGCAACCAACCGCCGCACCCGCTCGAGCGATAGAGAGCATTTCCTCGATGCTCATAAACGGATCTTCGAGTCGAGCGGGAGGCTTGGCGAAGGTGCAGTACCCACAACGATCTCGACACAACATGGTCAAGGGGAGAAAAACTTTAGGCGAATAAGTCATTTGGTAGCCATGAGCAGCATCGCGAATAGCGCCAGCTTGTTTAATCAGATCAGGCAAATCCGCTTTCAGCAGATCCTCGGTGGTTGTGTTCACGAAGAAAAGACTACGCCCCAGCACGCCATCGCTCACATTAACCTTCTATCGCGTCTTGATCGGCTAGCCACAGAACCTTATTTGCTCGAATTCGGCTTGCGGGGAGGTCTTCTCCCGAGCGAATTCGGGCTAAAGCGTCATGCTTTTGTTTTCCCGCCACCGTAAATACGACCAAGTGGGCAGTTTCTATAGCCGGATAGGTCATAGTTAAACGCAAGTGAGGGTGCTGTTGGTCTTGATTAGGTACGACCAGTTGAACGGTTTCGTTTAATGCAGCACTCCCAGGGAAAAGGGAAGCGGTGTGCCCGTCAGGGCCAAGGCCAAGATGGATCATTTCTATCGGACCAGCAGTGGCCAGAAGCGAGGCGTAGGATTTTGCCCCGGCCTTGATCGCGTCAACCGGATCGAGTGAGCTGGTTTGGTACATGGAATGAATCGCTTTTGGAACCGCTGCGTCGAGAAAAGTTTCTCGCGCCATTCCTTCGTTTGATTCCGGATCGTGTACGGGGACCCAGCGCTCATCTCCAAAAAAGAAATCCGTCTTCGACCAATCGACTTCGGTGGTGGCCAATAATTCGTAGCAAGAGCGAGCAGTGGCACCACCCGAGAGGGCCATCGAAACCGGAGTCGTAGAAGCAACGAGGTCAGCAAAAGCGCGGAAAACATTTTCCACTACTCGAAGTTCTCCAAACATGGCATTATGTTACGGCAATGGATCTTCCTACGATTGCCATATACGAACAACGAGCTAAAGAGTGGCAACAAGCGCGGACCAGCGATGGAGCCATTTACGCACGCGCCAAAAAGCTAGGAGAGCAAAGGATCGCCCCTTATCCCGTGCTCGATCTGGGCTGTGGGCCGGGTCCTCATCTGGCTGCCCTCGGCGCTCCCGTGGTGGCCCAAGACGGAGCTCCGGCGATGGTCTCTCTGGCCTTAGCGGCCGTGCCGTCGGCTCTAGGGGTTTGTGGCGATCTTTTGCATTTGCCTTTACGACGTTCGAGCCTGGGGGCCGCTTGGGCGAGCGCTAGTTATCTCCATATAAAACGAGTTGAACTTCCGTGGGCATTGATGGATCTTCATCAGGCATTAGTCCCCAACGCTCCTATTGCTTTGCGTCTTCGGAGGGGAAATAAAGAGGGTCAATTAGTAGGTTTGCGCGACGATCAGTTTCCGGGTCGTTTTTTCGCGGAAATTGAAGTCAAAGAGCTGCACTCGGTTTTAGTAGGAGCCGGATTTAGCGTCTCACTCTGCGAGGTCGATTCACTCGATGACGGCTGGATAGAAGTGCAGGCAAAAAGAGCCCCCACTCTTCCTGATTTTGTTGGTCCGAATATGGATATCTTGATCTGTGGATTGAATCCCAGTGTTTATTCTGCTGAGGTCGGAGTTGGCTTTGGTCGACCGGGTAACCGTTTTTGGCCAGCCGCGATTAAAGCGGGAATGGTTTCGCAAGATCGAGATCCTCGCCACGCGTTACAAAACCACGGCGTCGGTATGACCGATCTGGTGAAACGAGCCACCGCTAAAGCATCAGACCTGAAAATCTACGAATACCAAGAAGGAATGGAGCGTGTCGCTCGACTCACTCAATGGCTAAAGCCAAAGATGATTTGTTTCGTTGGGTTGTCAGGCTACCGCGCGGCTATCGACAAATCGGCGCAAGCGGGAATCCAGTCACAACTAGTGGGTGGAACTCGGGTGTACCTAATGCCCAGTACCAGCGGATTGAATGCCCATAGTTCACTTGATCAGTTAAGTAAACATTTTGAGACTGCGTTGGCGTTTAGTAAAACTTTGTAACTAAGCGATTTCTTTTCGACGTTTTTCCAATGTGGCGAACGCGTCGTGAAAACTGGCGGCAAAGCTGGCGACGCCTTCTTTTTCAACTGTTTTTGTCACATCGGAAAAATCGACGCCTGCCTTGGCGAGATCAGCCAATACGGCTTCGGCGGCGTCAACGTTTTCCTCAATTGCCCCCGCGCTAAGATTTCCGTCACCTTTTTGCAGCACTTCAATGCTGGCGGGGGCGAGGGTATTGACCGTATCTGGCCCAATTAACTCGTCAACGTAGAGAGTGGGTGAGTAGGCAGGATTTTTAGTTGAAGTCGAAGCCCACAGAGGTCGTTGTAAACGCGCCCCCGCAGCCGCCAATGCCTCCCATCGAGGTCCCGAAAAACGGTTGCGAAATAAACGGTAAGCAAGCTTGGCGTTAGCTACTGCGGCCTTCCCGCGCAGGGGACTGTCGTCGGGCAATCTACGGTCAGTTTCAGTGTCGACGCGGCTCACGAAAAATGAAGCCACTGAAGCCACTGTCTTCGGGTCGCCCCCATCAGCCACAAATTTTTCTAATCCGTTCAAGTAAGCATCGATCACTGCGTCGTGTCTCTCCAATGAAAAAATCAGAGTCACGTTAGTGTTGATCCCCGCCCCGATGTTGGCTTCGATAGCGGGCAATCCCTCTAAAGTGGCGGGGATTTTTATCATCACGTTGGGGCGATTTAAGCGCTTGAAAAGATTCGCGGCCTGAGCAATCGTTCCTTTAGTGTCGTGAGCGAGGTCGGGAGACACTTCGACCGATACGTACCCGTCACCACCCGCGCTCGAATCGTAAACTGGTCGTAACAAATCAGCGGCCACGCCGACATCGGCCACTACTAGCTGCCAGTAGGAGTCTTCGATCGACAGTCCGTCGCGGGCGCATTGCGCCAGTTCCGAGTCGTACCCTTCTCCGGCGGCCATAGCTTTTTCGAAGATGGTGGGGTTGGAGGTAACCCCTCGAATCCCATCGTTGGCAATCAGGTTGGCTAATCCGCCTCCCGTAAGCAATACGCGGGCTAAGTTGTCGTACCAAGGACTCTGGCCGAATTCGTGAAGTCGGGCGACGTCGCTCATGATGGCTCTCCTTTTAAATGATTTGATTTAAGAATGTCATTCATTGCGAGCGAGTAATTCGCGCGCCCGCAAAACTACATTTTCGGTTGAAAAACCAAACTCTTTCATTGCCGTTGGTCCCGGTGCTGAAGCACCAAAGTGGTCAATAGTCACAAAATCATCGGCGTAGCGGTCCCAGCCAAAAGAAACGCCCGCCTCTACGGCCAAGGTAGGAACTCCGGGCGGAAGAACCGAGTCGATGTAGTCGTCGTCTTGATCCTCGAAAAGATCCCACGAAGGCATTGATACAACCCGCACGCCAAGGTCTTTGTTGGCTAAAACGTCTCGCGCTTCGGTGCATAGATGTACTTCGGATCCGGTTCCAATAAGAATCAAGTCGAGGTCAGTTTCTTCATCGACCAAGGTGTACGCCCCTCGCTCGACCCCAACAAAAGAACGCTGTTCGGTAGCCGCAAGTACCGGAAGACTTTGTCGGCTGAGAATCAAAGCAGTCGGCCCGGTTCCGTTGATGTGGACTCGCCAAGCCTCGTTGACTTCGTTAGCGTCGGCGGGGCGAATGACCCTAAGTCCTGGCATCGCTCGCAGCGAAGCAAGTTGTTCTATGGGTTGATGAGTAGGCCCGTCTTCACCGACACCGATTGAGTCATGCGACCAAACAAAAGCTGTCTTGTAGCCCGAGAGTGCTGCGAGACGAACTGCGCCGCGCATGTAATCAGAAAAAACAAAAAATGTTCCCCCCATGGGAACAGTTCCGCTTACCGCCATTCCGTTCATGATCGCACCCATGCCGTGTTCTCTGACTCCCCAATGAATCTGACGCCCACTGAAACGATGGGTGTCTATGGGGGTCGAACCTTTCAGTTCGGTTCCGGTGTTTCCGGTTAGATCTGCACCGCCCCCTAAGAGGCCAGGAACGACATCGACAATACTGGTGAGAGCTGTGCTGCAAGCTGCTCGGGTTGCGACTTCTTTGCCGACTTCCCACTTAGGTAGATTCTCACTCCACCCCGGCAAGCCGGTTTGAGCAAGACACGCTTCGTATTGTTCGCTCATCTTCGGCTCACCCGATCTAAACGCAAGCCGGCGTTGACCCCAACTTTCCTGAGCGCTTTGTCCGGCTGCTCCGGCGGCTCGGTAATACTCCAACACGTCATCAGGAACCCAAAATGTTTCTTCGGCGGGCATATCTAGGATCTCTTTAACTGCTCTGATCTCGTCTTCTCCCAGAGGGTTTCCGTGAGCGGCGGCGGTATCGGTGTATTTAGGTGAAGGCCACCCGATGTGACTACGCAAAATTATTAGACTTGGCCGAGAGTCCTCGGCAATTCCCTCACGAACGGCGGCTTCGATGGCGTCGAGATCGTTCGCGACTTCACCCACATTGTGGACGTGCCAACCGTAACCTTCGAAACGCTTGTGTACATCGTCGGAATAAGAAAGTTCAGTCGGTCCATCAATAGTGATGTGGTTGTCATCGTAGACATAGACCAATCGACCTAAACCTAAATGGCCAGCCAGAGAAGCGGCTTCATGACTAACTCCTTCTTCTAAACAACCGTCGCCGGCTACAGCAAAAATGCGGTGGTCACAAATTTCTGGACCGAAGCGAGCGCGCAGATTGGCTTCGGCTAAAGCCATACCCACGCCGTTAGCGAAGCCTTGGCCTAGTGGCCCAGTCGTAACCTCGACGCCGTTAGTGTGCCCGTATTCTGGGTGGCCAGGAGTTGGCGAGCCCCACTGACGAAAGTTTTTAAGGTCATCAAGAGTCAGTCCGTATCCAGTTAGATAAAGCATTGAATAAAGGAGCATTGATGCGTGTCCGCAAGAAAGAACGAAACGGTCACGGTCGGGCCACTTACTATCCGCCGCGTCGTAATTCATAATCCGGGTAAACAGAACGTGCGCTAAGGGGGCAAGGGCCATGGGGGTTCCGGGGTGACCCGAGTTGGCTTTTTGTACTGCGTCCATGGCTAGACCGCGGATCACATTTATAGCTTTTTGTTCAAGGTCTTGAGTCACCGGTCTCCTTCGGGTTTATTTCAACTCTGACACTATTGCTTATCACTGGCAGCCGGCGTCATTTACTAGGGCTCTCTACTTGGGGAACAAGGCGATGCTGGCGGTAAAACCGTGTAAGAAATTTTTACTACCAATAGGGCCAATCTCGCCCGCGCAAAATGCTCCCGCAGTAGCGGGGTAGTCCAGATCTTCGGCAATCAGGGTTGCGTCGTGATTCGGGACACCAAAAAGACTTTTCCCTCGGCCATTGCAATCAAAGACCAAAGCACCTCCGCACTGATGGCCGCTCAAGAGCAGATGGAGGTCTTGGGCGGCTGCCGCCGCGTCTCGAACATGGAATTGGACGGTCTGCCCGACTGAAATCTGATCACCAACGGCAATACTGCCGGTGTTCCGATCGGCACCCAAGATGTTACGAATCAAGAAATCACCGCGATCGAAGTCACTTTGGTGCTCGTTAACGACTACTCCCAGATGCAATCCGTTGGCTAGAAGGGCGCGGTCGGCCTCGGATACTTCCTGAGATAATTTGCGCAGTCGCTCCATAGGCGGCTGGCCCGCTATTTGCTCAACAACATTACGCTCGGACTTCGTTACCACCATTGGATCTCCGATTGGTCGACAACCCTGAGAAACCACGGTCTTTATATCGACACCTTCGATAACAACCCCAACTGCACCTTGAGTAGTTATCTTGGAGTCGAGGGCCAAGACGTTGCCGCCTGGTCTTAGGGCGCAAGAGGCTAGCCCTCCACTTACTTTTAAACCGGGGTGCGACTGGTTGAGTTGTCCGAGAAAACCATCGGTAGGGAAACTGAACGGATCGGCGAATAAAACTACGTGGCTCGAATTGTCCACCTCGTCTGGCCAGCCCGATATCTTTCCTTTTCCCTCATCAAACTCCAAAGCAAAAGGTTGCAAGCGGGCTTCGGGCAAATAAGCCGCCCAAACGGCCAAGCCTGGACCCGACTCGATTTCTTGAGTGTCAGATATCAACCCCCCGGCGCTTAAGCCGATCAGGTGGCGAGGAACGATGAGGTTAGAAAAGGCAAAAAGCATGTCGTCTAAGTGGTTAACAAAAGGTGGAGAAACGAAGACGACCACCAAATCGGGTTCTCCTTGGTCTAACTGCTCAAGCAAATGTCCGGCTACCTCACCCACGGCATGAGCGGGGGTGGGGTGGCGTGAAACCGCAGATACGTAATTGACCATGGTGGAAGCGTACCTAGTCCAGATTTACGGCCCGCTAGTCAATGGGCAAAACCGCTCGCCGGAGCGCCTACCCTGCACACTGGGCTAACGGTAAGGTTTTGTGGTTAGACAAGGTAATTTGACTCATTCAAGAGGGATCTAAAAATGCCTGACATCTTGGCGATCCACGCCGCCAATACTCCTGACAAGATTGCGGTCGTTGACCCTGCTCGCGACCGCGAGACTAGTTTTCAGCAGCTCAATGCCTTGGTTAACCAGATAGTGCGAGCATTCTCCGAACTAGGAATCAAGCGAGGAGAACGCCTGGTTTGGTGTGGACCCAATTCTCTGTTCGTTTTAGCCGTGATCCACGCCGCTCGAAAAGCCGGCTTGGTGGCAGTTCCCCTTTCGTACCGATTTACGGGCGAGGAAATGGCCTACGTGATTGATAACTCGGGAGCATCAATTGTAATCATTGACGCGGAGCAATCATCCGTAATTGCTCCGCACGTTGCTGAAATTAAGAGAGTTCATCATTGGCTTAGTTTCGATGGCGATATTGAACTGGGTTTCGAAAGTTTGGAAACATTATTAGCGGTTCAACTAGACGAAGAGCCCGACGAACCCAGTAACAAAGATTTGGCTACTGCAGGTTCTTCAATGATTTACACCTCGGGGACTACTGGAAAACCTAAAGGAGCGTTGCGCACAACTAGCGATACCGAAACCGTGTTTGCCCTATTAGTTGCCCTCAACTTACAAGGCGCCGATGAAGTCCACATAACCACCGGGCCGCTTTACCATTCCGGCCCATTGGCGTTTGCTACCATGACTCACAGTCTGGGCTGCCCAATTGTTTTGTTGCGCAAGTTTAATCCTTCCGACTGGCTGCGCTACGTGGCCGATTACAGGGTGACTAATACTTTTTCTGCTCCGACCCAATTAAAAAGAGTCGTAAGTTTGCCTTCGACTGAACTGGATAAAGCCGATATGTCTTCTATGCGTTGCTTGATTGCTAACGCAGCCCCAGTTCCATACGCTTTAAAGGAAGAAATAATTGAAAAATTAGGGTCAGGTTTTCTTTACGAGGTTTACGGTTCGACTGAACTGGGAGTGGTGACCGTACTAAAGCCAGAAGACCAACTACGCAAGCCCGGGTCGTGCGGGCAGCCCTATGGTCCGATCGGGGTAAAAATACTAAGAGATGACGGTACGCAAGCCGACATAGACGAGCCGGGAGAGTTGTTTATCTCTACTCGATTAGCTATGGACGGTTATCACGAAACTGACGAGAAATTGGAAGAATCAAACGACGGTAATTGGAAATCAGTAGGCGATATCGCCTCAGTCGACTCTGAAGGTTACGTATCAATTCGGGATCGCAAAAAAGACATGATCATCTCAGGAGGAATGAATATATATCCGGTTGAAATCGAGTCGGTTCTTCATGAGTATCCCCAAATACTCGATGTGGCCGTATTTGGTATCCCCGACGAGGAGTGGGGTGAAAGCGTTTATTGCATCGTTTCTCCTCGAGAAGGACAAGTGATCGATTTAAACGAACTGAGAGACTTCGCCGTTTCCCGGCTGGCAAAATACAAGTGTCCTCGTAATTACGAAATAAGAAGTGAGTTGCCTCGCACTGAAGCGGGGAAACTCCTCAAACGTCATCTTCGAGATGAATTTTGGGTAGGGCGTGACCAAAAAGTCTGAAACTAAAACGCTTTCCGAACCAGAGTCTCGCGCCCTGCTGCGCCAGTATGAGATTCCTTGTGTTTCTGATTCACTGGTTGAGGGTCCCGACGCGGCGGTAGCCGCGGCGCGCGAGTTTGGCTATCCGGTAGTTCTTAAATTGTCGGGAGCAGGTTTGGCTCATAAAAGTGAGCGCGGACTAGTACGACTGGGCATTGGTGATGAAGAATCTGTGAGTCGGGCCTGCACCGATCTCCTATCTGCCGCTCGGCCCGAGGATCACGCTAATGGGGTACTGGTAAGCCCAATGGTGGAAGGGAGCCGAGAGTTCATCGCCGGTTGTTATCGCGACTCCAGTTTCGGCGCTTGCGTGATGTTCGGACTAGGAGGAGTGCTTACCGAAGCCCTGGCCGACATCAGTTTCCGGCTGGCCCCGCTCGACCATTACGACGCAATGGGAATGATGAGTGAGCTCGCTGCTGCTCGACTCCTTGACGAAACTCGAGGCGAACCCGCGGTAGATCGAAAAATGTTGGCCTACATCCTTGAGCAACTAGGGGTTTTGATCTGCGAACGCGAAGAGGTTGTTAGCGTTGACATCAATCCTATTCGGATTGTTGACGGAAAACCCCTTGCCCTTGATGCGCTAGTCGAGGTAAGACCGTAATGGGAAAAGATCTTATTGAGCTCTTTTCTCCGCTTTTCTCTCCTCGAGGCGTTTTGGTAGCCGGAGTCTCGAGCCACCCGGGGAAATTTGGATACGTAACGCTGCATAATATTCTCAGCAGTGGCTACGCCGGAGAAGTCCACGGCACCAACAAAGAAGGTGGAGAAGTATTAGGGATTTCATTGTTTAAATCTGTAGTCGATATCCCTGCCGAAGCAGTAATCGATTTAGTTTTTGTATGTACTCCAGCGGCAAGCAACGAACAACTATTGCGTGACTGCGCAAAACGGGGGATAAAAGCTGCATTCCTTACTTCGGCCGGATACGGCGAGGCGGGGGACGAGGGCGAGAAAGCTGAGCGCCAGCTAGTTGATCTGGCCGACGAGTTAGAGATATTGCTCGCAGGACCAAACGGCCAAGGGCTGGTTTCAACTCCCATAAAACTTTGTGCTCAGATCGTGGCTCCCAATCCTCCTTCGGGGGCAATAGCTATCGTCAGCCAGTCAGGAAATTTTGTTTCTTCGTTTGAAAACTTTTCTCTTGCCGCTCAAGTGGGTGTGAGCCGAGCGATTTCGGCGGGCAACGCCGCCAGCCTAAGTGTTTCTGATTATCTTGATTACTACTCGGTCGACCCCGAGACTCGAGTCAGCCTGGCTTACGTAGAAGGAATACCTAACGGGCGCGACTTTTATCAACGGGCCCGCCAAGTCACTGCTCGAAAACCTCTGGTTGTACTTAAAGGAGGAGCAACCGACAATGGCCAGCGGGCCGCGCAGTCCCATACCGGTGCATTGGCTCAAGACGACCGAATATTCCGAGGCATGGCCCGTCAGGCCGGGATCGCACAGGCTTTTAGCGTAGAAGAGGCGTTTGATGCCAGTGCTGCGTTTGCTACCCAGCCTCTCCCACGCGGGCCGCGGGTCATGATACTTACTGTGGTTGGTGGTTGGGGTGTCGTTACTGCCGACGCTATGAGTGATAGCGATCTAGTTCTCGCCGATATTCCTAAAGATCTAGAAAAAATTATTGATAAAAAACTTCCCGCAAGATGGAGTCGAAATAATCCGATTGACTGTGCCGGAGGAGAAACTCGTGACACCATCCCAGAAATAATGGCGATTATCGCCGATCATCCTGAGGTCGACGCAGTGCTTTATCTCGGAATCGGTATTCAATCAAATCAAGCCAAAATGTTTAGAACCGGACCGTGGGGCAACGATCCGGACGTAACTCGAATCATTGCTTACCACGAGCGCCAAGATGCTCGATTCGCTTTAGCCGCCGCCGAAATTTCTGAGCAAACCGGTAAACCTATTTTGGTGGCTACTGAATTGTCCCTTACTGACCCCACCAACGCGGGGGTCAAGGCAGTAAAAGACTCAGGGCGTTATTGCTTCCCGAGTGGCCCACGAGCGGTGGTCGCCTTAAATCACCTTTGGCGTTATTCCCAGTATCGCAAAAAGTCCAACCGGACTAAGTAGTTTTTGAGTCAGTTGTGAACTATCGCCGGCTCGCATCGTTAGCTCTTGTTGTCGGCGCGGTTATCTGCGGGCTAATGGGGGCCGACGTTTTTGGCGTACAAGGAAATCAAGTTAAAAAATCTGCACCTTCAGTTGTAAATCTTCCTACTGCCCTTTGGTCAATTCGTCGAGCACCACAACCGTTGATAGACGCGGTGGGGTCGCTTCGGCTTAAAAGTTCTCTGGACTCTTTGCTGGCCGGCACCAATTCTTGTTTTATTGTCAACGAAGGCAACGCTTCGCGAGCGCAAGGTAATCCTGACGTAGTACTTATACCCGCATCAACAATGAAAATGTTTACCGCCGCCGCGGCATTAAATGCACTGGGTGCGGATGCCCATTTTGACACCGTGGCTAAAGTTTCTGGTTCGGAAGTTTCGCCATCGGTTCCTAACCTCTATTTACTCGGTGGTGGTGATCCTTTGCTTGGTACCACTACTTTTCGTGAAACTCTTGACAAGTTTGCCGCCACCCGGGGCGCCCCTATTACTTCATTAGAGAAATTGGCTGACCAGATCAAATCCTCCGGAGTTAAAAAAGTATCTGAGGGGATAATCGTTGACGATTCGCGCTACGACACCACTCGATTTGTTACGGGCTGGAAAGACAGTTATCGGTCTGATGGGCAAATTGGGCCCATTGGAGCCCTTACGGTTAATCGCGGTTTTGCCCAAGACGCCGTCGCTCCGGTCGACGATCCCGCTCTTTTTGCCGCCGAAACGCTAGAAAAATTGCTAGAGGAGAGGGGAGTAGCGGTAAGTGGATCGGCCAAGCGAGGGCGAGTCCCTGAGTCCAGCACTTCGGTGGGATCGGTTTCCTCGGTTCCGCTTTCAGAGATAGTCGAAGAGATGATCCGTAGTAGCGATAATCTCGCGGCCGAAATGATCACTCGCGAATTGGGCCTAAAAGTAAAAAATGAGGGTACGACGGCTGCAGGCGTTGCCGCTATCAGTGATGAACTCAAATCTCTTGGCGTTGATGTCTCGCAATTGAGCTTTTCTGACGGCTCGGGTCTAGGGCGCAGCAATCGGGCATCTTGTCAATCGTTGGTCGAAGTAATAAATACGGGTGAAAGAAGCGGTTTTTCTGCTCTTTGGTCCGGATTACCAATAGCCGGAGAAACGGGCACTCTGACCAACCAACTCAAAGACACGCCGCTGGCCGGACACCTAAAGGCAAAAACTGGATCCTTAGCCGGGGTGACTGGACTGACGGGTTTAATCGACGTTCGCAGACCACTGCGTTTTTCTCTTCTCATTAACGGAGAATTCACTGAAGCCGGTGGGGTCGATCTGCGCTCGCAAGCGGCTCAAATCATCGGTGCTTTCCCTGACGCTCCTGGAATCGACGTTTTATCTCCTATTCCCGCCGGAACGTAGCCGTCGAGTGGCTCATCTTCTACACTCATCTATATGAGTGACTTCTTTTCTTCGGCTAGTCGCATGGGGGCCCTTCCACAAATAGCCATCGAATTGCGCGACTTGGTCGTGGCTTACATCAAGCAAGAGACGGTTGCTCCGCTGCGCCAACTTTTGCGCTACGTAGCGTTCGGGGTTATCGGCGCTCTATTTCTTGGGCTCGGAGCAATCCTTTTTGGTCTTGGTGGCTTAAGGGCGCTACAGACCGAAACGGGTGACACTTTTTCGGACAGTTGGTCGTGGGCGCCCTACCTGATCACTTTTGCTGCTCTTATCGTTGGAAGTGCTTTAGTTTGGCGAACTCGCCGAGGCTGGCGAGCATGGAGGGAGAAATCATCATGATGAAAACTCGAAACAAGACAAACATTCAGACAGAACCCATCACTCGATCCGATATTGAAGACAAGTTACGCGAGATTCAATCCGGGCTCAACGTCGGGGGCGATGTGGCTAAAGGACCTAGCATCGCGGCCGGAATCGGTGTAGTTCTTGTTGTGATTTTGGTTGCTTATTTTTTTGGTCGTCGATCCGGGAAAAATAAGCGTTCATTTATCGAAATCCGCCGCCGATAACTAATGGCGAGAATCCTCCAACGTTTAACTCGCGTAGGCCTGCGAAAGTGGTGGAATGGATCCTCGTCAACATGGTTTTATCTTGGAGTCGGCGCCATTGCAATTCGCGTAATACGAAAAGTTTTATCCCCCCAAGACGACGTCAAGCGAATTCGAGTCAAGTCGGGCGAGACTTACGAAGTACGCAGCCGGCGACGTTAACGAATCATTCACTAATTGTTGTTCAATAGATATTCTTGGTGAGCATGACCGCGCGCAAACGAATGTTTGAAGTCGGCGATAGAGTATTGCTAGTCGACACCAAAAACCGTCGCTATTTGGTTATCTTGGAAGAAGCAGGGGAGTTTCATTCCCACGTAGGCGTTTTATCCCATTCTGATATTTTGGGGCGAAACGAAGGTGCGGTGGTTCGAACTAGCAAGAACGGCGCTTTGCGTGCACTTCGGCCCACTCTTAGCGAATACGTACTAAAGATGCCGCGTGGGGCGCAGGTCATTTACCCTAAAGACTTGGGTCCAATTTTGATCATGGCCGATATTTTCCCCGGAGCGAAAATATTTGAGTCCGGAATAGGATCGGGTGCTTTGACGATGGCGTTGTTACGGGCAGCGGCGCCTGGCGGCGAAGTAATCGCTTATGAAGTTCGCACTGACTTTGCCGAACAAGCCCAGAAAAATATTGAAGGGTTTATTGGTAAAGACGAAACTGAAAAATCGTTGCGGATTGAGATCCGAGACACTTACGAAGGAATAGCAGAAACCGAGTTAGACCGAGTAGTGCTCGACCTTCCCGAGCCGTGGACGGTGGTGCCTCACGCACAAGAAGCGCTGGTCCCGGGAGGCATTTTTCTCGCTTACCTCCCGACTGTTGGCCAAGTGATGCAACTGCGAGCAACTTTGGACGAGTCGCGCTTTGGTATGGCGGAAACATTGGAAGTACTGCAGCGAGGATGGAACGTTGATGGTTTATCTGTTCGTCCAAATCACCGCATGGTCGCCCACACGGGGTTTCTGACTGGGGCTCGACTGCTGGAATAAATTATTTATCAGTCGGCTTCAATGAAAATGCATTCGCCTGGGCACTCTTCAGCCGACTCGACTACTGCATCAAGTAAATTGTCAGGAATGTTGGCTAAACCAGTAGCACCACCAGGCTCGCTGAACACCTTGGCGCCATCTTTAACGTAAGCCAGTCCATCGTCGAGAAGCGTAAAAACGTCAGGAGCTATTTCCTCGCAGAGGCCATCGCCTGTGCACAGGTCTTGGTCAATCCAAACCTTCACCGTTTACCTCCGTCTAATTTATTTCTCGTCCTGAACACTAGGTCCTAAACTGCTTACTGGGCCTAACTCTAGACCGTTATTTCGGCTTTTTCCAGTTCTGAGTGGAAATATTATAAAATACCTATCCAGTCAAGGTTTGCTTTTATGGCGCAGATTTTGCCAAACATCGGAGTAGGTTCGCCTTAGTGGGAATCAGTTGAGGCCCGACCGCAAAGAGGGAGAACTCGGTGGCAAGTGAACACGAACGCAGATTGGCAGAATACGAGGGCCAAGTCGGTGATCTGCAGGACCAGATTAAGAGTTTGGGCGAAGAGATCGTGGTGCTGCGCCGCCGGCTTCAAGACGCCCCCAGGCGGGTCCGCACTTTAGAAGAGCGACTCCTCGAAGCCAAAGGACAGCTCGCACAAGCGGTCTCACAAAACGAACGACTCTCAGCCACGCTGCGAGAAGCTCGTGAGCACATTTCTGGCCTCCGAGATGAGGTTGAAAAGTTGACTATGCCGCCGTCGGCCTACGGGACATTTTTATCCGCCAACGACGACGATACCGTCGACATATTTACTTCAGGTCGCAAAATGCGAGTTTCGGTTCACCCTGAGGTTGACGTCACCAAACTCGAACGCGGTCAAGAGGTAACTCTCAACGAGGCGCTCAACGTAGTTCTTGCTCGAGGGGTAGAAATATCTGGCGAAGTGGTGGTGGTGCGAGAGTTGCTTGAAGACGCAAACCGAGTTTTAGTAGTCGGGCGAGCCGACGAAGAACGCGTTTGCGAATTAGCGGGAACCCTGATGGGAGAAACGATTCGCTCAGGTGACCATCTTTTGCTCGACTCACGTTCGGGACTAGTAGTAGAACGCCTTCCTCGGCCCGAAATCGAAGAGTTAGTTCTTGAAGAAGTCCCCGACGTCACTTACGCCGACGTAGGTGGACTTGATGATCAAATTGAGTTGATTAAAGACGCGGTTGAGTTGCCTTACTTGTACGCCGACTTGTTCGCTGAACACGAACTGCAACCACCAAAAGGGATTTTGCTTTATGGTCCTCCTGGTTGCGGTAAAACGCTTATCGCCAAAGCAGTAGCTAACTCTTTAGCCAAGAGGGTCGCAGAAAAAACTGGCAACGATTCTATCCGGTCTTATTTTTTGAACATTAAAGGTCCTGAGCTTCTAAACAAATATGTCGGTGAAACTGAGCGGCAGATCCGTTTAGTCTTTCAACGAGCACGGGAGAAATCTGAAGAAGGTGTACCCGTCATAGTGTTTTTCGACGAGATGGACTCCCTCTTTCGTACTCGAGGAACCGGAATTTCGTCGGATATGGAAAGCACCATCGTCCCGCAGCTTTTGGCCGAAATCGACGGAGTAGAGCGACTGACTAATGTCATCGTCATCGGTGCTTCAAACCGCGAAGACCTTATAGACCCCGCTATTCTTCGTCCGGGCCGACTCGACGTAAAAATAAAAATTGAGCGCCCCGACCCGGTAGCAGCCACGGCAATTTTTTCGCAGTACCTCACTGATTCTTTACCTATTACTGGCGGGGCCAAAACTGCAGCCGCGGAAATAAAGAAAATGATCAAACTGGCAGTTGATCGAATGTATTCAACTGAGGACGCTAATCGGTTTCTTGAAGTTACTTACCAAAACGGCGACAAAGAGACTCTCTACTTTAAAGACTTCTCTTCGGGAGCGATGATTGAAAACATCGTTAGGCGAGCCAAGAAACTTTCGATCAAGCGACAAATAGACGGCGCCGAACCAGGGATTTGTGCCGATGACCTCATCCAGTCAGTTATTCAAGAATTCCGGGAGCACGAAGACCTTCCTAATACCACCAATCCAGACGACTGGGCCAAAATCTCTGGCAAAAAAGGTGAGCGAATTGTTTATGTGCGCACATTGATGACCGAAGGAGAATCGGCTTCGGGTGGCCGACAGATCGAAAGAGTCGCCACCGGCCAGTACCTCTAGGATTAGTGCGTGAGCGTTCCTAAAGTTTGTGGAGTAGAAACTGAGTACGGGGTCTCGCTTCGGGGCACAGCTGATCCCAATCCCGTTCTCGCTTCTTCGCTGCTTATCAACGCTTATGCCGACCGAGGCAAAGTGGGTTGGGATTTTGAAGACGAAACCCCTGGACGTGACGCCAGGGGAGGAGACTCTTTTTCTAGAGGGCCCGACGTTGAGACTCATCTAGTCAACACCGTTCTTACTAATGGGGCTCGTTACTACGTTGACCACGCTCATCCTGAGTATTCAACTCCGGAATGCGTTGACGCTCGCGAAGTCCTCATTGCCGACAAGGCTGGAGAGCGCATACTGGCTGAGTCGATGCTTGCCGTTCGAAGTTTGCTTGACGACGGTCAAGAGATAGTTGTTTATAAAAATAACTCTGACGGGAAAGGAAATAGTTACGGAACCCATGAGAATTATCTCATGGATCGCAATATGGCGTTTGCGTCATTAGTGCGGCACCTGATCCCGTGGTTCGTTACTCGCCAGGTATTCACTGGAGCAGGGAAGGTGGGGTCAGAAAATGGGGCAAGTGAAGTTGACTTTCAAATCAGCCAAAGAGCCGACTTCTTTGAAGAGGAAGTTGGGCTCGAAACGACACTAAAGCGTCCAATTATAAATACCCGTGATGAGCCTCATGCCGATCCGCAGTTTTACCGCCGACTACACGTGATTGTAGGGGACGCAAATTTGTGCGAGGTGGCCGGATTGCTAAAAGTGGGTACGACCGCAATTGTTTTGACCATGATTGAAGATGATTTTTTCACTCGCGATAAGAACCAACAAAATATTGCGCTAGCTAACCCCGTTCCCGCCATGACAGAAATATCACACGATCCCACCTGCACCGCTACCATCGAAATGGCGGACGGAAGCAGGATGACCGCCCTAGAGGTGCAGTGGGAGTATTTCCGCCTGGCTCAGAAATATGCCGACGAAGTTGGGCTGGATAACTGCGGTGGGTCCGATTTGGGTAAATTAGTACTCGACCGATGGGAGCAAACATTAAGTGCGCTTGAGGTCGAACCATCACGACTTGAAGGCCAACTCGACTGGGTCACGAAACTCGCCCTCCTTGAGGCTTACAGAGACCGTGACAATTTAGAATGGAATGATCCTAAATTGGCTCTTCTCGATCTGCAGTACCACGACGTTCGCCCTAATCGATCTCTCTATGAGCGGTTAGTGAACGCCGGAACAATTGAACGGATTTTGACCGAAGATGAGATTTTGGCTGCTATTTCCAACCCCCCAAAGACAACCCGGGCCTACTTCCGAGGCAGATGCTTGTCTCGATGGCCCGAATCTGTAGTGGCGGCGAATTGGGACAGCGTTATCCTTGATGTAGGCACCGACCCCTTGAAGCGGATTCCTATGATGGAGCCACTGAAAGGAACTGAAGCCCACGTTGGTACCTTGCTTAATGAGGTGGCATCACCGGCCGAGCTGGTCGCAAGACTTGCCACTTTAGGTAAATAAAAGTTATGGCCGTTAATAGAAAGGCAGTTCTGTGAGTGAGCAGAAGCGTAAAACTAAACCCGTACCCAAGGCACCTCAAGAACAAACAGTCGATGCTCCTCCGGCAGAGCGCGGAGAAAAGTTAAAAGGCGAACTCGATGATCTCCTTGATGAAATTGACGAAGTTTTAGAAGAGAACGCCGAAGATTTCGTAAAGTCTTACGTACAAAAAGGTGGAGAGTAGTGGTCTTGTGATGAACAATTCACCATTACCTTTTTTCAATTCTGGCTCAGACCCAGGATCGTCGTTTAGTGAACTGCTGACCAGAACGTCACCCAATGTGATGGCGGTGGGCTCAAGCGCGACCAGTGAAGATTTCGTACACGGGACTACTGTCGTGGCGATTCGCTACAGCGAGGGTGTGGTCATGGCGGGCGACCGACGCGCTACAGCCGGATTCACCATCGCTAACCGGCGGATTGAAAAAGTGTTTCCCGCTGACGATTTTTCTGGTATTGCAATCGCGGGTGCCGCGGGACCAGCGGTAGAGATGGTTCGCTTGTTTCAAACTCAACTTGAGCACTACGAGAAGATTGAAGGCGAGTCGCTATCGCTTGACGGGAAAGCGAACCAATTAAGTCTCTTAGTTCGCACAAATCTCCCAGTCGCGATGCAAGGGTTGGCGGTTGTTCCGCTATTCGCCGGCTTTGATCATCGACAGGGTCGGGGGAGAGTATTTAGTTATGACATCACCGGTGGAAGGTACGAAGAAGGAGATTTTCAGGCTAACGGTTCGGGTGGAGTTCATGCTCGTAACTGGATCAAAGCACAGTGGAATAAAGATCTGACCGCCGACGCCGCCACTGCTCTGGCACTGCGAGCCTTATTTGCAGCCGCGGACGAAGATGCCGCCACCGGCGGTCCAGATTTAATTCGTAAAATCTTTCCGACCGTAGCGGTAATTAACGAACAGGGCTACAACGCGGTGGCCGACGAGGCGGTGGCCGCTCAGGCTGAAGTCGAATTAGGTGGACGCGAAGAAGGGGCCGGACTATGACGATGCCGTTTTATGTTTCCCCTGAACAAGTGATGAAAGATAGAGCTGATTATGCTCGTAAAGGAATAGCTCGGGGCAAGAGTTTGGTCGCGATGAGTCTTGCTAGCGGAGTGGTGATCATCGCCGAGAATCCTTCACGAACGCTAAATAAAATAAGTGAGATTTATGATCGCATTGCCTTCGCGGGGGTGGGAAAGTATAACGAATTCGAGATGCTACGCATCGCGGGTGTGCGCCAAGCTGATCTTAAAGGCTTCGCCTTTGCTCGTGAAGATGTCAACGCTCGTGCCTTAGCCAATGCTTATGCACAAACTCTGGGCCAAGTTTTTACTCACGAAATGAAGCCATACGAAATTGAAATACTGGTGGCTCAAGTCGGAGCGGAGGCGGGCACCGATGAGCTTTTCCATATCCTGTACGACGGAACAGTCATGGATAAAAATGACTTCACTGTCTTGGGTGGTGAAGCCGAAGATATAGCCGAGACTCTAGGAGGGAAATTTAAATCCACTATGAGTCGAGATTCGGCTATTCGGTTGGCGGCTGATGCCTTGTCGGGACCCGAGTCAAAAGCGCTGACGGCCAATCAACTGGAAGTGGCCTTTTTGGACCGATCGCAATCTCGGCGGACCTTTGTTCGCTTGCGAGGCCCAGAACTGGAGTCAGCCCTTACCGCCTAGTGGTTGGTGCCATCTCTGAACGTCACGCCAGTACGCTGACAAGGTGGATCGACGGATATTCGGTTTAGAGAATGAATACGGGGTCACCTGCACTCTTCGCGGTCAGCGCCGGTTGAGTCCCGATGAAGTCGCCCGTTATTTATTCCGCCGGGTTGTTTCTTGGGGCAGATCGAGCAATGTATTTCTAGAAAATGGGGCCCGGCTTTATCTCGACGTAGGCAGCCACCCAGAGTACGCCACTCCTGAATGCGATTCGATTTTCGACTTGGTAGTGCACGACAAAGCCGGAGAAAGGATATTAGAGAGTCTGGTTCGTAGCGCAGAACAGCGGCTTAGGGAAGAAGGGATCCGTGGCGATGTCTACTTATTTAAAAACAATACCGATTCGGCCGGTAACTCGTATGGATGCCACGAAAACTATCTAGTCGGACGAGAAGGCGACTTCAGTAAGTTCACTGATGTCCTAATTCCATTTTTGGTAACCCGACAGATATACGCGGGCGCGGGCAAAGTGCTGCAAACGGCTCGAGGGGCGATGTACTCAATCTCGCAACGCGCCGAGCACATATGGGAAGGCGTCTCTAGCGCCACTACACGATCACGACCGATAATAAATACGCGTGACGAACCTCACGCCGACGCAGAACGCTTTCGCCGTCTTCACGTTATCGTTGGCGACTCAAATATGAGTGAGTACACGACCTTCCTCAAAGTCGGGACAGTGGCGATTCTTCTGCGCATGCTGGAAGAAGACTCAGGATCATGGCGAGACATGACTCTAGAAAATCCAATACGAGCAATTCGAGAAATAAGTCACGATCCAACTTGTCGACGCACAGTAAGACTTTCTGACGGTCGCGAGTTGTCAGCGGCAAATATTCAGGCGTACTACCTCGAGAGAGCTTTGAAGTTTGCTAAGAAAAATAAGTTGGGGCCGCTAGAACAGAAAGCGCTTGATATGTGGGAGCACGTCATGACCCATATCGAGAGCGATCCCCTAAAACTTGAAACCGAGGTCGACTGGGTGATGAAATATCACCTCATCGAGCGGTACCGCGAACGGCACGACCTTGCCTTGGCCAGCCCTCGAGTAGCGCTGGTCGATTTGGCTTATCACGATATAAGTCAATCAAGTTCACTTTTCTACTTACTACAGCGTCGCGGCATGGCTGAGCGAGTAGTTGACGACGAGTCTATTGAGACCGCGACGAATGTTCCTCCCGCGACCACGCGAGCTCGACTACGCGGTGCATTCATAAAGAGAGCCAAAGAGCGCAAGCGCGATTATACGGTCGACTGGGTGCATCTAAAGCTGAACGACCAAGCCCAACGCACGGTTCTATGCAAAGATCCGTTCAAATCTCGTGACGAACGAGTTGAGCGCCTAATCGCTTCGCTCTAGTTGTCTTATCGTGCCCTCGTTTAAAACCGGTTTAGTCGTTCGCATGCTGCAAGAGCGCGAAGGATTGCAACGGGTTGAAGTTGAACTCGGTTCTGGACCCGAGCGGGCGTATGTATTGACTCAGTTGACCGGATCGGTTGCTCAAGGCGATGAAGTCGTAGTTAATACTACCGCCGTAGAACTAGGCCTTGGCACTGGAGGGTGGCACGTAGTCCACTGGAATTTACGGCGCGGATCGTGGAGTGAAAAAGGACCTGGGCACATAATAAAAAGTCGTTACACCAGCCTTCAGTCCGATGTAGGTAGCGCCGAGGAAACCTACGAGTCGCTATCTGAACTCGAATCGATTGAAGGCACTCCTGTCATTGTCGCCGCGCTACACAGTCAAGTCCCAGCAGTAGCGGTAACCGTCAAAGAACTTGCCCCCCAAGCTCGCTTGGTCTACATAATGACCGACGGAGCGGGATTACCTATTGCCATATCCGACACAGTGGCCCAACTAAAAGATCGACAATTAATCGACGCAACTATTACTTGCGGCCATGCTTTCGGTGGTGACTATGAGGCGGTATCCATCTTTTCGGCGCTCGCGGTTGCTCGTCACATAGCCAACGGTGACATAGTCGTAGTCTCAATGGGCCCCGGAATAGTAGGAACCAATACTCGTCTTGGTTTTTCCGGCATGGAGGTGGGCCCCATCCTTGACGCGGTGGAATCGCTGGAGGGAGTGCCCATAGCAGCTTTGCGTATTTCTTTTGCCGACGAACGACCTCGTCATTTCGGTCTTTCTCATCACAGCGCGACAGCTTTACGAATCGGTTCGCGTGGCCGAGCACTGATCCCTATTCCTTTAGTAGGGGAACCAGAAGAATCCCAGATTCGAGCGGAACTCGCAGAAGCGGGGATTGATCAAAAACATGAGCTCGTGGACGTGGGTGCTCCTGACGTCTTGGATCTTTTTTCCAAGAATAATATGGAAGTTGTTTCAATGGGTCGTCCTGCTAGTAGCGACCCAGTACTTTTTCAATCCGCAGCCGCAGCTGCAGCTTTAGCAGTTGAATACTTTAAGGGTAACGGTGAGTGAAAAAATAGAACGGCTAATGAATTTAACCGCGACATTGTTGGACACTCGGCGACCGCTTTCCCTTGACCAGATTGCTGATCGACTAGAGCCCGGTTACCCCGACGATCTAGCCGCCCGCCGCCGATCTTTTGAGCGAGACAAAGAGACTCTACGAGACATGGGTATTCCGATCAGCGTGGAGTCGACAGATTCACTGGGAGGGGAGTCGGGGTATCGAATACGGCCGTCCGATTACTATTTGCCCGACCTTGACCTCACCATTCAGGAGCGAGCGGCACTCCACATAGCAGTGACCGCAGTTCGAGTTGGCTCGGACGCGGGACGAGCAGGGCTAACGAAGTTGGGCGGGATAGAAGGACCAGGCTCTACTCCGATTGCCCGTCTTGATCTTTCGGGTGAGTTGGCGGATTGTTTCGACGCAGTAGTCAAGCGCGCACCTCTGTTTTTTTCGTATCGGGGTGATAAGAGACAAATAAATCCTTACGGAGTGCTTAATCGACTCGGTAACTGGTACGTAGTTGGTCATGATCTAGATAAAGGCCTGCCCAGAGCGTTCCGAGTAGATCGCATTGAAGGCTCGGTGGCAATAGGAAAAGCTAAAAGTTTTGATCGTCCTGATGATCTTGACGTTGGATCTTTTGTGAAATCCGATCCGATAACTTACGGCGAAGACGATCCATTCGACGCTTTAGTCCTAGTAGATAAAAATAGAGCCGTGGGAGTGGTGGCGCAACTAGGGGAAGAGTGCGTCGTGGAGCGCAAAGAAGACGGTGCGGTTGTGGTTACGATGAGAGTCGTAAATAAAGAGGCCTTTCGGACTTGGGTACTTTCTCTGCTAGAACACGCGAAAGTTTTATCTCCGGATGAATGTGTAGCCGAAATGGTCGCTTGGCTAAAGGAAATTTTGGCGAGGTCAAAATGAGCCCACGCCCACAATCGGCCACTCAGCTTCAACGGATGTTGGCTCTAGTTCCGTGGATACTTGCTAACCCTGAGACCACTATCGATGAATTAGCCAAGCGCTTTGAAGTTTCGTCTCGGGAAATCGAAAAGGACTTAGCCGTGCTTCCGTTATGCGGGCTACCCCCGTATACCGCTGATCGACTTATCGATGTTTTGGTATCAGAAGACGGGTCAGTGAGTATTCGCCTAGCTGAGTATTTTGAACGCCCGTTGCGACTAACCCCCGGAGAAGGTCTAGCCTTACTGGCCGCGGGGCGAGCGCTGCTGGCCGTTCCCGGTTCAGATCCTTCCGGGCCCTTAGCCAATGCTTTAGTCAAACTCGAAGAAGTAGTGGGGGGACCAGTAGCGGTAGATGTTGGCAACACCGATAATTTAAGCGAGTTGCAGTCGGCGGTGGCCAAGTCCGAACAAGTCGAGATGGTCTATCACTCGTTTGCTCGAGATGAAATTTCCACTCGAAGAGTTGACCCGCAGCAAGTTTTTCACGCTTTGGGATTTTGGTACTTGGCGGCATTTTGTCATCAAGCAGACGACAATCGCCTCTTTAGGATCGATCGGGTTCAGTCGGTTCGTCTCACTGGGGAGCAGTCGAAGAAAAGGCCAGTAGACGATGACTTTGAATCGATATTCCACCCAAAAGTGAACGACGAAAGGGTTCGTTTGTTGTTGAACTCCGAGGCTTTATGGGTTATCGAAGATCTGCCAATTGAGGATTCGATTGAGCGAGATGACGGAAAAGTTGAGGTAGTGATTGCCGTGAGTGGGACGGCATTTCTAGATCGACTGTTGCTTCGCTTAGGGCCAGCAGTGGAAGTCATCGACCCTCTTAGCGCCAGAGACGACTTAGTCAAAGCGACTCAGCGCATCCTCGACCTATATTCGTCATGATTAGTTCGGCTCTAGGCGGGGCAGTATCTTTACCGGTAGTGGTAAATCGATGAGCGTAGAGCCTAATCAAAATGGAGACGATGCGGTTGCGAAACCGCTCGTGACGCCAAGTGCGAAAGCGGAGAAAAAAGCGGCGAAAAAAGCGGGGCGCGAAAGAAAGGGATTCGTTAGGACGCTAGTGGAGTGGGTTGTTTTGATCGGCGTCGCCCTCGGAGTAGCTTTTCTCGTCAAGTCATTTCTTTTCCAAGCCTTTTACATTCCTTCTGAATCTATGGTTCCGACCTTGCAAGTTGGTGATCGGATTTTGGTCAATAAACTTTCTTATCGGCTTCACGATCCCAACCGAGGCGACATCATCGTTTTTCGAGCCCCTCCGTCGGCCCAAACTCCAGATATTCAAGATTTAGTCAAAAGGACCATTGGGCTACCCGGAGAAACTGTGACTGCGTCACCTGAAGGAGCGGTCCTGATTGACGGACAAGAAATCAAAGAGCCTTATCTGCCTAAAGGCGTAGTGACGAGATTCAATGGTGTACCACCAGGTTGTGGTCAACCCGCAAGTGGCGGCGATGGCTGCCTAGTCCCCAACGGGCGTGCTTTCATGATGGGCGACAATCGGGAAGCGTCTAAAGACTCTCGAGTTTTTGGACCCGTCAAGCAGTCAAGTTTTATCGGTCGAGCTTTTCTCCGGATCTGGCCTTTTTCGGAGTTTGGCTTTCTTTAGGATTTCCCACTTACGCGATTACGTCAACCATGCGATCTACATGGTCACAATAAACTGCATCAACGCCTAGAGCGAGCATTGCTCGCAAGTGACGAACCTCTTGGACGTCCCAAGCGAAGACTTTGACTTTAAAGCGGTGAAATAGTGTAACCAACCCTGGAGTCCATTCGCTTTGGTGCATATTCATCGCATCAATACCAGCGTCAGACAAATCCGCCGCGTGACGTTCCATAGTGCTCGCGACTTTACGCTTTGGCTTGCTGTTGACAAGGTTGACTTCCGGAAATTTTTTACGAAGTTGCTTGAGCCGAGTAGTCGAGTAGTCGCATAACCAGAGACGCTCAGATGCACCGTGGCGGCGCGCAACTTCAACAATCAAATCTGATACCGCGGGCTCTTTGCAGTCAATAGACAACTCGTAGTCGATGCCAACGGTGGAGTAGAGGTCGTCAAGGGTTGGAATCTCAAATCGGGCAAGTTGCTGAGCGGAACTTTTCCCGATATTGATTTTCCAGGGTATGAAACTGGCTCGAAGAACCCATCTGGTCTGATCGTGCACGAGGGCAACTTTTTTGTCCCCAGTACACCAGGCGTCAGTTTCGAGACCGGTCGCCCCGTGGGCTAGCGCTCGGTCAAATGCCGGTAAGGTATTTTCGGCTAGATCAGCCCGCCCGCCTCGATGGGCAAAAGTAATAGTCATCGCGGCGTGCGTGGCGACTTAGCGAATCTCATAATTCCGACGGTAGCATTACTAGGAACTCAACCGAGAGGAATGCCGTGCAGATCGGCCCCGCCGAAATTCTTGTCGTAATCGTGATTGCGCTATTGGTGTTTGGGCCCAGCAAGTTGCCCGAAGTCTCTCGGCAGGCGGGCCGAGCAATACGAGAAATAAAGCGGATTCAACATTCTCTTACCAGCGAATTTAGTGACGCGTTTGCCGAAGATCATTCTGCCGCCGCCGAGGAAGCCCCGTCGCTTCCTCCATTGCCGGTCAAAAAGAAAGCACCGGTCAAAAAGAAAGCACCGGTCAAAAAGAAAGCACCGGTCAAAAAGAAAGCACCGGTCAAAAAGAAAGCACCGGCTAGGACTAATGGTAAAAACAGATAATACTCCGACCACTAAAAATCACATGTCGGTGGTTGCTCACCTGTCCGAGCTTCGCCGAAGAATCATAATTTCATTAATCGCTATTGTCGTCGGCGCCATATTTTGTTTTTGGCAATCGCCACGGATTATTGGATTTTTCCTTGACTACTACCGAGATGCTACTGATGGAGCCAGAAATAGTTTCATCTTCATAGGCCCACTTGACGCTTTTGCCACTCGACTAAAAGTGGCTACCTACGGCGGGATAGTGCTCGCTCTCCCAATCTGGCTTTGGCAACTGTGGCGGTTTATAACTCCAGGCTTAAATCCAAAAGAGAAACGCTATGCCGTACCTTTTATTATTGCTTCGTTAGTGCTTTTTGCTCTAGGTGCCTTTGTTGCGCTTTTGACTCTTCCCGAGGCACTCAAGTTTTTGTTGAATATCGGGGGACAAGAGCAACAACCCCTGCTCACGGCCGACAAATACATCGGTTTGGTATCGATTATGTTGCTCGCTTTTGGCCTTTCTTTCGAATTCCCAGTAATTCTCGTGTTTTTGCTAATAACTCGAGTGGTCAGTACTGATCAGTTGCGAGGATTCCGCCGTTGGGCATTGGTATTGATTTTCGTGTTTGCCGCCGTCATTACCCCCAGCCAAGACCCCTATTCTCTTTTCCTGATGGCTTTGCCGATGTACGCCTTTTATGAGATATGTATCATCATTGGAAGAGTGATGAAAAGGTGAAGTCTTCTAAGGATTACAAAAAACCCGTCTCCCGGCGGGAAAAACTTATTGCCGCTCTGTGCGTAGTCGGGATTATCGGTATTACTGCCGTAGTAATTTGGTTTTTTCGTCCCGAAACGACATCCAGCCCAACCAACATCCCGAGCAACGCTCCGACTGTCCCGATAATTACGACGCCGAGCGTTCCAGAAACCACCGTGCCTGTTCCTGGAGGATGACCAACCGAGAAAATTTTATTGCTCAATTAGGGTTTTCACTTGATAAGTTTCAAGTGAAGGCCTTGGATGCTATCGACCAAGGGAAGTCGGTACTGGTCGCGGCGCCTACCGGGTCAGGGAAAACCGTGATTGGGGAGTACGCCGTAGCGCGGGCTTTGAGTCGAGGGGGAAAGTGCTTCTACACAACCCCGCTTAAAGCGCTTTCTAACCAAAAATTTTCTGATCTGCGCGAGAAGTATGGGGACAAATCGGTTGGTTTATTAACGGGGGACAACTCGGTTAATGCTTCGGCTTCCATTTTGGTGATGACTACCGAAGTGCTGCGAAATATGATTTATGCCGACTCATCCGCCCTTGAAGGCCTCGAGTCAGTAGTTCTCGACGAAGTCCACTATCTCCAAGACCGTCATCGCGGACCGGTATGGGAAGAAGTTATTGTGCATTTGCCGCTTGAAGTTGATCTGGTATGTCTTTCGGCCACAGTCTCGAATGCAGAACAATTTTCAGACTGGATCGAAACGGTGCGCGGCGCAACGACTGTAATCATCGAAGAAAAACGGCCAGTAGATTTACGGCATCGATATCTAGTGGCCGAGCGTGATGTCGATGAGTTGATAATGCTTCCGGTTTTCGTCGACGACGCACTCCCGTCTCCGCCTAATCCTGATGCGGTGCGGCTAGATCGAAGAACGAGTCGTGGTCCACGCGGCGTTCCTCGCCCGGCTCGCCGGCTAGTGCCTCCCCGTCGAGCCGAGATGCTCGAACGGTTAGACCAAGAAGAGATGCTACCCGCCATAGTTTTCACTTTCAGTCGAGCGGGCTGTGATGAGGCGGTTCGCCAATGCGTGGCCGCCCGGCTTTCGTACACCAATGCCGAAGAGCGACAAAAAATAGCGGAGTTGATCGACAAACACACTGCACAAATAAGCGACGACGATCTCGCGGTATTGGAGTTCGGATCGTGGCGAGCAGGTCTTGAAGCCGGAATCTCTTCGCATCACGCCGGCCTCATCCCTCCGTTCAAAGAGGCGGTCGAAGAGGGCTTCACCCAAGGATTGCTCAAAGTCGTTTTCGCTACTGAGACCCTTTCGCTCGGCATAAACATGCCTGCTCGTACGGTAGTCATAGAGAAACTGACCAAGTTCACCGGCGAACATCACGACTTTCTTACCCCGGGTGAGTACACCCAGCTGACCGGGCGAGCGGGTCGGAGGGGTATCGACTCAGTCGGTTACGCCGTCGTCTTATGGAGTCCTTGGACGACCTTCGAACAAGTGGCGGGCTTGGCCTCTCGCCGAACCGACGCTCTGCGTTCTTCTTTTCGCCCAACTTACAATATGACCGTAAATTTAGTAGACAAATATTCCCCTGAGCGCAGCCAACAACTGCTCAATTTATCCTTCGCTCAGTTTTACGCCGATCGAGATGTGGTGGCGATGGAGACTCGGCTCGAGCGCCGATTTAAGTCGCTTGAGGAAGCCACTAAAAGAGCGGTAAGCGGTTACGGCGATTTAGAGAGTTATCGCGAATTGCTTAATACACAAAAACAAGAAAGGAGTGCAGCTCGAAAGTTAGGAAACGACCCCAAACAGCGAGCAGTTGTTGAAGGCTTGAAGCCGGGTGATGTCCTATGGCTGGCGGGGAGGGGAGGGAAAGTCCTTGTTTTGTCACAACAAACCAAGCGCAGTTCTATTCAGGTTTTGATACTTTTATCGACTGGTCGGACCGCTCGAATCAACCCAAACGAGTTTCCGAGAATTTCTTCCCCCGTTGGTCACATTGATTTACCTACCCCTTACCTCCCTCGAGATCGATCCTTTCAAAAAGTAGCACTGCGGTCGTTGAATCGATTTACTGTTCCGCGCGACAAACGCAGTTCGAAAAAGAAAAGAAAGAACGAAACATTAGAAAAGGCATCGAAAAAAACCTTAGGGGAACTAATTCGCGCTCATCCAGTATCTACAGACCCAGATATTGTTGAGATCCTCAAGGCCGCCGACGAACGAGACCTCATACTGAGTGAAATAGATAAACAGCGTAATCGGGCCACTAAACAATCAGACTCATTGGCGCAGAAGTTTGAACGGGTTCAGACTTTGCTGGAACAATGGGGATACATCGCAAAGTGGGAGTTGACTGAGCGAGGAGAAATACTGTCTCGGCTTTACACCGAAGTCGATTTACTCTTGGCCCAGTCGCTGGCCCAGGGCGATCTCGACGGACTAACTGCACCAGAAATTGCGGCAGTGGTTTCCTGCTTTACCTACGAGTCTCGAGGTCGAGATGATGACGAAACCAATACTTACGAGCAATGGCCGACGAAAGAGTTGGGAATGCGGATATCGGCGATAGAAAAAACCGCGAAGAAAATCGCTAAGAGTGAAACCGCCACGGGAGTTCCAGTAAGTCGTGGACCTGACTCAGGATTCGTTGACATTATCTATAGATGGGTGAACGGTAACGATCTTTACGAGGTTTTAGCAAACAGCGAACTAGCAGGAGGAGATTTTGTACGCGGCACAAAACAGTGCATTGACGTATTACGGCAGTGCGCTCTGGTAGCACCTAATCCAGAAACTCAGGCAGTGGCTGCTCAGGCCGCGGACATCGCCCAAAGGGGAGTAGTGGCCGCCATGGGGTCGGTAGCGTGAATAGACCCAACGAAACGTGGAGCGATGTTTCTTCAAAAACTCCAGTAGACGGTTTTCGGGTTGTGGGTCACGATGCCACTCTGGCCCAAGCAGCCCAGCAGTCCCCGGGCGCGGTAATCGAATTTATACCTGGGATCGATTCCGACTTATCGCTTGGATTAGGCATCAGTCTGTCTAGCGCTACCAGCACAGAGTTGATTGAGCCCGCCCATCAGTTAGTTCCTTTAGTAAGTATGGATGCGCTTGAAGTGAGTCGGGGAGGAAAACACACGATTGCGGTGAACATGGTTATTTCGGGAGTGCTTCCCGACCGTGGACGTTGGTGGCACCGTCGACGGCGGTTGTCGGTCTTTGTTGACGGGAAAATTATTTTCGCTGGCCGAGCAACGACGGTGATTGCAGCCAACGGTCAATTTTTCCACGGGCTCGATTTGATCCCACGAGGTCACCCGGGCGACTCTTGCATCGAAGTCCAGATACTGGCCCTGCCGGTCGGGCAAAGAAGAGCGTTCAAACGACGGCTGGCGACCGGGACCCACGTTCCTCACCCCGGGGTGATTGAGGGCCGGGGAAGACGGGTTGAAATCTCTTGGCGGGGCCGCCGGTCACTCAACATTGATGGCCGAGATCAAGATCTCGAGGATTCGATTGTTGTGGATGTAAGGCCTAACGCCTATCAGCTGGCGAGGAGATCGACCCCGTAGGCCCTATCCTCAGCTGAACCGGTTTCTATCGGTACGATCATCACCGCAGACAACTATGGCCAAAGTCGAAAATTTAATGGACTGGAAATTATGCACTACGTGAACGAAGAGTTTTCCGAAGATGAGAAAACGATGCTGCGGCCGTATTTCACCAACCTCGAAGGACCCGTATTTGCTTTAGTGAATCTTCCGGAAGTTGTAAAGGGAGCGTTGTTTGCCCGCTACTCTCGCACCGAAAAAAGCCTAAGGAGGTTGTTTCTCGACGAGTTTGTTAGCGATCTTGATCTAACGGGAGACCTGACGGTCGATGCCACCGTGGGCCTTAAGCGAGCCGAAGAACTTTATGATCGTGTTTTTCTAGAGTACGGAGACGACTCGGTGGCACAACTCGGTGGCGTCCATCTCGCGTGTGAACAAGCTTCAAATATCCTCACCAAAATCTTGGAGTGGGGACGTTTAATGGCGTACCTAGAGCAATCAACTAGATACATCGCTTACGACTCTCGTTTTGGTGGTCTTTATCGATACGTTCGACCTCCTAGTGTGCTCAAATCTCCACTAGGGGCTCGGTACGTGTCGGATATCGACTCCCTCTTTGATGACTACGCAGCCTGTTTACCCCAGCTGACCGATTGGGCGCGCGAACGCTTCCCTAAAAGTCCCGGTGATTCGGATTTTGTTTACAAGCAGTCCATAAAAGCGAAGGCTTGCGATCTGGCTCGGGGTATTCTCCCTGCGGCTACGGTCTCCAATGTAGGTATATACGGAACGGGTCAATCTTTTGAAGCCTTGTTGTTACGGATGAGAGCTCATGTTTTACCCGAAGCGCGAAGCTACGCCGAGATGATCTTGACTGAATTACGTAAAGCCATACCTTCGTTTTTATCGCGGGTTGACCTCCCTGACCGAGGAATCGCTTGGTCAACATACTTATCGGAGCAACAAAGCGCGACCGAAGAGATAGTGGGAAAACTGTTTGCCAATGAGGCGGTTGAGACAGAAGCCTCCGTAATTTTAACTGACTTCGACCCAGAAGGCGAAGACAAGGTGCTGGCGGCGATCTGCTTTTCGCATCTCGATCTACCCGACGCGACAATACGCGAACGGGTTGCCCGACTGGGAACGGACGAAAAAGTTGCCGTCTTGAAGGCCTACGTTGGTGATCGTTTGAACCGTCGTCATCGACCCGGGCGGGCGTTTGAGCGAACCGACTATCGCTTTGATGTGGTTTGCGACTACGGTGCCTTCCGGGATTTGCAACGCCACCGAATGCTCACGATTGATTGGCAAAAACTATCGCCGCATCACGGGTACGACCGTCCCGATGCTTTGGTTGACGCGGGCGTGGCGGACATATTTGATCGCGCTATGGACCGTTCGGCTGACCTCTACACCGACCTCTCCGAGTGGTTTCCGGTGGAAGCCCCCTACGCAGTCAGTTTGGCCTACCGCATTCGTTTTTCTATGCAGATGAACGCTCGAGAGGCAATGCACCTATTGGAGTTACGGACCTCGCCCCAAGGGCATCGTTCTTATAGAGTCGTGGCCCAGCAGATGCACCAGTTGATCGCCGAGCAAGCGGGGCATCGAGCCTTGGCGGAGGCTATGAAATTCGTAGATCACGAAACTTATGACCTCGAACGCCTAGAGTCAGCGCGAGCCGCCGAGGCCAAGAGAGCGATCTCTCAAGCATGACCAGCAGGGCCTGCGAGCCTATTATCATCGGGCGCAAACTATCTTAGGAAAATTAATTACTAATAGATTTAAGTCAGAAAGGTAAGTAATTGAGCGAAGAAATCTCAGAAGAAATCGCCTCCATCGATCTTGAAATCGACGCCGAGGAAATCGACGTCTTAGAGGTCGACGATGAAGACACCGACGTCTTAGAAGTCGACGTCTTAGAGGTCGACGATGAATTCGTTCCTGATGTCGAAATAGCGGTCGAGGAGGCACTAAAAGTTCGCCCTGCTACGACCAAGCGCTCGGGTGAAGAAGTAGTCGATATGGCCGAAGAGTCTGATCCGGACGACGTCGAAACCCCCTTAGACGCCATTCTCGCGGAAAAAACTGCTAGCACCAAGCTTGAGGACGAAGAAGCCGAGATCGAAGAGGACGAAATAACGATTGATGAACGCACTGATGACTCAGAGCGAATCGTCCCTAAGCAACCCGGCGAGTTTCACTGCTCTGCTTGCTTCCTTCTCTTGCCGCGGGGACAACTAGCGGATGAGGAGCGACTTTTGTGCAAGGACTGCGTCTGAGCCGCAGTTTCATTTTACGCGCTAGCGTTGCTATAGCAGCAGGAGCTCTTAGTGCGACCGCGTTTTTACCGATTGACTTCGGCTGGATAAGCCTATTTGTGCTAATCCCGTTGTTTTGGGCATGGAGAGATCAAAAAATACTTACTGCTTCACTAATCGGTTTTTTCTACGGGGTCGGATTCCTTCTCGTTTTAATGTTCGGGCTGCACTATCTCGGCTTTCTGGCTTACCTTTCCTTGGCGTTTCTTGCCGCCCTCTACTACGCCGCCATAGGAGCGGTAGTAGCGGCTTTTGCTCAGCGAGGGATGAGAAACCCCTGGTTGACGGCCGCGATATGGATAATGAGCGAAGGCTTACGGGTTCGTTGGCCACTCGGAGGACTGGCCTGGGGCGAACTGGGCGGAGCTTTACACGACTTCGCGGTACCTCGTTCTTTGGCTGGGTGGGGTGGGGTAGCACTAATTTCATTTTTAGTAGTTGCTATTAACGGATTTCTTTATGATTTCTACCTAGGACTAAGCAGCAATAAAAAACGCATGCGCGCGTTGTCTGGGTTAATTTCTATTTTGCTACTAGTCGCAGTAGGTTATGTCGCCAGATTTGAGCCCACGCCGACTGGGCGTATCCGTTTTGCCTTAATACAAGGTTTCGATAAAGCCGACGCCGAGTTAGCGTCAAGCGCAATTGGTCCGGCTGAGACTCAGGCTCATTTCGATTTAGCCAAAGGACTAGAGAAAAACTTTGATCTCATTGTTCTGCCCGAGTCAGCTCTATACGATGACCCTCAAGTGAACCCCGAGTTGCAGGCCCAGATAGTTTCTCTGGCCGAAAAACACAACGCAGTAGTCTTAGTGAACACTCGTCACTATCGAGCAAACGGAAAGCTATACAATACCAACTTCGCCTACGATCCTCGTGGTGAGGTGATCGGGAGATATTCCAAATCGCATCTCGTGCCTTTCGGCGAGTACGTGCCGTGGCGAAGCGCATTGTCTTTTATTGGCCCGCTTCGGCAAATTCCTTACGATTTTTCTCCCGGAACTCGCCGGCAAACATTTTTAGTTGATGGTCATGAGGTTGCCGGGCTGATTTGCTACGAATCGGCGTACCCGGGTCTGGTGGGGGACTTCGTTCGCGACGGGGCCGAAGCAATCGTGGTATCTACTAGCGATCGCTCGTACCGGCGATCAAACATGGCGGAAGCCCACTTTGCTCAAGCCCAGATGAGGGCGGCAGAAAACGCTCGACCAGTACTGCAAGCGTCGATTTCGGGAGTTACTGGGGTAATAGATTCCACTGGTTCAGTTAAGGCTCGATCGGAACTATTCGAAAACACCGTCTTGACTGGTTCAATAAACACCTACACCGGAGATACTCCTTACGTTCGCTGGGGAGACTGGCTGCTCCTCGGAGCGGGACTCGGGCTCATTGGGGCTGCTTTGTTGGTGGTCAGATCGGGCCGAAGAGACAAAATCCAGTCATCGACGTAGACTGAACTTATGAACCAAATCGAAGATGAAACTTCCCAAGAAATCACCGATAGCGACTTGATTAACAAGGTCGTCCAGCAGTCGAAAGAGATGCTTCTTTACGGGCCGGTGGGTTTGGCTTTATACCTTAAAGACACCGCACCGACATTTCTTAAAATATTTGTCGCCCGCGGCCGTAATGAAGTCGACCAAAAAACTAAAGGCCTAGGTGAGCAAATAGAGAGTGTAAAAACTGCCGGAGCCGGCATCGTGCCTCCCAGTCCTGAGATGTTGCGAGCCTTGTCGGACGGGTTGGCTCGAGCGAGAACCGCAGCCGAAAACGCATTAGGAGCACTATCGGTGCTCGCGCAACGCAATCCAGGCGCAAAGGTCTCCGATAGTTCTTACGTCCAGCCTGAGCCTTCGGTTGATCAATCGAAAGACTCAGGCAAAAAGCCCACCATTAAAGCCGATAGTGGTGAATCGGCAGAACTAATGATCCCTGATTACGACGGACTTTCGGCGGCCCAAATAGTTAGTTTGCTGGAAGGGTTATCGCTGGAGCAGAGGTCAGCAGTAGCCAAATATGAAGCTACTCATCGCAACCGAGTGACAATTCTCGGCCAGATCGACAAGCTCAAAGATTAAAATCAGTCAGGTAGAGATATCTCGTGGAAGACCACAGAAAAGCCACTGAGAGCGACCGCGATCGAATAGTCGAACTAGCCGAAGGCCTGCGGCGCGAATTGGGGCCCATGCGCGGAGGCGACCTCTGGATCCGCCGAGAATCAGCATCGCTGCCCCTCGACGATACCGTCGATCTTTGGCTCAACGACCCTAGATATACGCTCCTGGTGGGCACCTACGAAGGGTCGGTCGTCGGCTACGGGATAATGGAGAAAGAAACCCTCGCTGACCAGAGCCACCTAGGGGTCATTCATGAGATCTACGTTGAAGACGCCAGTCGATCGGTAAGCGTGGGTGAAAGCCTGCTTGACGGCTTAGCGGAAGCGGCTCACGAGCAAAAATGCGCTGGGCTCGATGTACGAGTTTTACCTGGGCATCGGCTCGCCAAGAATTTCTTTGAAGCGCAAGATTTTCGGGCACGCATCATCGTTATGCACCGAGACTTAAAGTCGGACCCAACCTAGCCAACATGAGCCCACAAAACCCTGTAAGCACGCCCTTTTATAAGTATGCCGAGAAGCCTCGTTATGTAAAGTTGAGTTCGATTCAATATCATCGGTCTAGCGTGAGCCAATGAGCGCTCTCCCCCTTACCGGCCGACCGAGCACGGAAGTCCTCGACGACCTCACAGCTCGCAAAGAACTTGATATCAAGTGGCGTGAAGGACGGGCATTCTCTTTGGCCTATTTTGCGGGCCAAGACGTCGCTTCCTTGGCCGAGGAGGCTTACCGGCGTTTTAGCGGCGATAACGGCCTAAACCCCGCCGCTTTCCCTAGCCTTCGGGCTCTTAACTCGGATGTCGTAGACGTTGTCAAAGGCTGGGTTGGCGGTTCGCCGGCCGCAGCCGGATTTTTGACTAGCGGGGGCACCGAAAGTTTGTTAATGGCGGTCAAGGCGGCTCGGGATCGACTTTTCGTCGAACGAGGAGTAACTAAGCCCAACGTGGTTCTCCCTACCTCGGCTCACGCGGCGTTCGAAAAGGCGGCTCACTATTTCGGGCTTGAGAATCGTCGAGTAGCGGTGACCGACGACTGGCGGGCCGATACCGCTGAAATGGCTAACGCAATTGACGACAACACCGTACTTTTAGTGGGTTCCGCTCCGCAGTACCCCCAGGGCGTTATCGACGATATCCCCACTATTGCGGCCTTAGCGAGGCAACGAGGAATCAATTGTCATGTCGACGCTTGTATGGGAGGCGTAATTCTTTCTTTTCTCAAACGGTTAGGGCAGGACATTCCCCCGTGGGATTTATCTGTGCCTGGAGTCAGTTCTGTTTCAATAGACCTACATAA
>CAFBOF010000020.1_pt1 | contig 25676 bp, 25 predicted proteins | sample 7269391 | NCBI WGS metagenome assembly CAFBOF01 (sample SAMEA6814105, study PRJEB35770) | uncultured Actinomycetes bacterium | biome: Freshwater; feature: Freshwater reservoir; material: water | place: Czech Republic | collected 2017-07-26 | depth 30m m
AAGACTTCTCCCGCTCGAGTGCGTTTGCTGAGCACGGCAAAAGATAAGTGCGTTTTAGAGATAGCCATCCACGAAGGACGTAATCGCCAAATACGGCGTATGGCTCAGGCGGTCGGACTCGAACTTCAGCGGCTGATTAGAACTCGGATTGGTCCGTTGGGCGACGAACGGCTAGAGCCAGGTCAATGGCGTTATCTTGAGGTTGATGAGGTTCGCGGTCTTTATGCTGCTGGTGCTAGCTCGGATGGAGTTTTTTAGTCCTTTCGTCACAAGGCTTAACCACTACGATTGAGAACGTGAGACTGCGTGCACTCCGCGGGGCGATTACCTGCCAAGAAAATACCAAAGCCGAGATTGATGGCCAAACTCAGCGATTGGTGGCCGAGATTATTGAGCGTAACGGTCTTGTCCATGAAGATCTGGTGAGCGTTATTTTTACCGCCACCGATGACCTCACGGCCGAGTTTCCTGCCGCCGGAGCACGAGCTATCGGATTAGGGGACGTTCCGCTTATTTGTGCTCGAGAGTTAGCCATTGAACACGGAATGAAATCGGTGATAAGAGTACTTTTGCATTGTTACACCGATCGAAATCCCTCTGAGCTTCACCACGTTTATTTAGAAGGTGCTCGCGCCCTTCGAGACGATCTTCCCGCGTGAACACCGTTGGTATTGTTGGGGTAGGGCTAATTGGCGGCTCTATCGGTCGCGCGCTGCGTGAAACTGGTGTCAAGGTTCTAGGTTTCGATAACAATCCTGAACGGTTGCTAGAAGCCCAATCTTTAGGGGCACTCGATTCGACTGTGCCTTCAGTAGTCGATTTAGCAGCAATGGTTGACATTTTGGTGATCGCCGCCCCGGTGGGTTTTATCGCCGATATTGCGATCGAATCTCTTGATGCTGGAGCTCCGGTTGTAACCGATGTCGGTTCAGTGAAAGCTCCTATCATCGACGCCATCGAATCACTCCGACCCGATCTGGCGTTCAAGTTTGTTGGTGGACACCCTATGGCGGGATCGGAAAGAGAGGGTCTTGCTGGTAGCGACCCAGGATTATTTATCGGCGCAACCTGGGTTTTGACTCCCACACCCACTACTGATGTCGAATCATTTAGTGTTGTGCGCGAACTGGTAAGCAAATTGGGAGCACAACTTCTCGTAGTGCCACCCGTCGAACACGATGCGTTGGTGGCAATGGTTAGTCATCTTCCTCAATTAGCGGCTTCGACGCTTATGGATGTGGCAGTTTCGAGCGATGACGATCAGACCAATCTGTTGCGATTGGCCGCCGGTGGTTTTCGTGACATGACTCGCATCGCTTCAAGTCACCCCGACATATGGCCAGATATTTGCTTAGCGAATCGTCAAGCGATAATGAATGCTCTCGACGAGTACGCCACCGGAATTGCTCGAGTTCGTAAATTGATCGCCGATGGCAATCAACCAGAATTGCTCGAGTTATTTAAACGCGCCCGTCATGCTCGGCGTGGGTTGCTTCCGGTAACGGCAAGCGGGGAAGACATGATCGAGATGCTCGTTCCTATTCCCGACCGGCCAGGGGTTTTGGCCGAGATCACTACTTTGGCTGGTTCGTTAAATATCAATATCGTTGATCTTCAGATTTCCCATTCCGCCGAAGGTGGCGGGGGAGTTCTGAGTCTGGTTGTCAGCGCATCACAAGCATCGTCCTTAGAGTCCGCCTTAGAGTCCACGGGGCACACTTCGTCTCGCTCTGTCATATCGTGACTACGCACTTAAACTCTGACGCTTTAAGAGTTTCTGGGTGTCATCCCCTGCGAGGTCGGATCCAGATTCCCGGCGACAAGGGCATTACTCATCGAGCACTCATTGCCAGTGCGTTCGCCGAAGGGGAGTCGGTGATAAAGGGCTGCGCTACGGGCCAAGACGTTCTCCACACCCGAAGCGTTCTCCAAGAGTTGGGGGTCGAAATACAAAGCAGTGGGCTTCAATCCATAAGCATCAATGGTCAAGGAGTTCAATCTTTCTCTCCATCACAGTCTGTGCTTGACTGCGGAAATTCGGGGACGACTTTGCGAATGATGACCGGAGTCTTGGCGGCAAGCACTTTTAATAGTGAATTGACCGGTGACGCTTCACTACGTTCTCGACCTATGGGTCGAGTTGTCGACCCGCTTCGCCTGATGGGTGCCAATATCGAATACGGAGAGGTTGCGGGTAACGCTCCTTTGCTCGTTGAGGGGTCTGTCCTTGAGGGGTCAGCAATAGAGATAAGTGTTTCCAGCGGGCAGGTAAAAAGCGCGTGTCTCTTTGCCGGGCTACAGGCCCAAGGAGTTACTGAGATAAACGAGCCGGCTCCTAGCCGTGACCATACCGAGCGACTTTTAGAAGCACTTGGGGCGCCAATCGAACGAGTGAGTGAAACTTGTATTCGTATTAAATCTGGTTCGATAAAACCATTTGAACTCAATGTTCCTGGGGATGCATCTTCGGCAGCATTTTTAATAGTGGCTGCGCTGATAACCCCCGGATCACTTGTAACAATCGAAGAGATGGGCCTCAATCCGTTGCGGATTAGATATATCGAGTTGCTAAAAAATATGGGTGCACAAATCGTGGTCGATAAGACCGATGAGCGTTTGGGTGAGCCGATAGGTTCAGTTCGAGTCGAGTCGAGTCAATTAAAGGGATGCATAATCGAAGCATCGGAAGGAATCATCGATGAAATTCCTATTTTGGCGGTAGCCGCCGCTTTCGCCCAAGGTGAAACCGAGTTTCGACAAGTAGCAGAGTTGAAAGTAAAAGAAAGCGATCGTATATCTACTCTCACTCAAGAACTAGGTCGGCTTGGAGTTGAAGTTGAGTCGGGCAAAGACTCGCTAATTATTAACGGTGGTCAACCTCAACCGGGGCAAGTCTCTAGCCACGGAGATCACCGCCTGGCTTTATCTTTAGCGGTGGCGGCCAACGCTCTGACTGGAGACACGGTAATAGAAGGGTGGTCGGCCGCAGATGTTTCTTATCCTGATTTTGTCGTCGATTTAGATCGTTTGACTGCCGGTCAATAAGTCGTGGTCGACACTCACTCCACCAACTCTTTGAAGATCATCGCTATCGATGGCCCCGCGGGGTCGGGTAAATCGACTGTAGCTCGAGCGTTATCGGATATTTTGGGCCTTAGTGTTCTTGACACTGGGGCCATGTATCGCTCTGTCGCGCTAGTAGCACTTGAAAGCGGTACTTCTCTCGAAGATTTTAAAGAGTGTGCTCGAATCGCTAACGAAATTGAGATCAATCTCGACCACGGCGTACGACTCGGATCGCGCGATATCGAAAAAGAGATCCGGGGCCCCGAAGTTACAGCCGCGGTATCAAAAGTAGCGGCTATACCTGAAGTCCGAGTGGCGTTAGTAGCACGCCAGCGTCAGTGGGCATTAAATCACGGCGGTGGAATCGTCGAAGGCCGTGACATCGGGACGGTGGTTTTCCCTAATGCCACCCTGAAAGTTTTTTTAACTGCCCGCGATTCTGAACGCGCTCGCCGCCGACAAAGCGATGAAGTTGCCGCCCAGCGATCAATTGCTGTTGACGAGGTCGCACAAGAGATTGCTCGTCGAGACCATCTTGATTCGACTAGAGCGGCTTCACCATTAGTGGCCGACCCCGACGCTCTAAGCGTCGATACCAGTGACAACACCGTCAACGAGGTAGTAGCGGAGATACTTCGCCATTATTCCGCTAAGGACGAACAGTGACTTTGTACCAAATTTGGCGAGCAGTTTTGGTGCCCTTAGCGCGAGTGCTTTATCGCATCGAAATAATCGGTGCTGACCAAATCCCAGCCGGAGTTGGCGTGATCTTGGCTCCGACTCATCGCTCAACCGTTGACATTGCCGCAGTAGCGGCCTTGACTCGTCGACAGGTTCGTTTCTTGGCTAAAGACGAGATTTTTTCTACTCGTCTAGGTAATAAAGTTTTTCGATCTCTCGGGGCGATACCAGTCGATCGGGTAGGCACTGACCGCGGAGCCATTCGTTCTGCCCGAGCGGCGATAGAAAACGGTGAAGTGTTGGGAGTCTTCCCCGAAGGAACTCGCCGTACTGGGCCAGAAGTCGCTGACCTAAGTGACGGCTGTGCTTACCTTGCCCTTAAGTTAAGTGTCTCCATTATCCCTATTGGGATAGGCGGAACCGATAATATTCGACCCTCAGGATCGCGCTTTATTCGGTTTCCCAAAGTGGTGGTGGTGGTTGGTTCACCGATCACTACCACCACGAATTCAGAGATAGTGCGCAAATCCGATCTAGCAAATCTTACGACGACCCTGACTCGTTCTTTACAAGATTGTTTTACTGAAGCCGAGCGCCGAGCAAAAAGTTAATTAGTAATCAGATTAAGTCGTGGGATTTCAGCGCCTCATCGGCACTAACAGATCGATCGTCGAGTAGCGATCCGGTCTTTGTCGGCGAGATCTTTTCAAGGTCCGCGACCAGAGATCGCAGTTCGGGCGGCGGTGGAAAATACTCGTCCTCGTTAGTCACAAATACCGATTCCACTCCTTTACTTGGAGCAAGACGATCGATTACTGCCTGTACAAGATCTTCAGGGGCGCTCGCCCCGGCGGTAACACCCACCGTTCGTACTTGACCTAGATCAATCAAGTCGAGTTCATCCGGGCCATCGACGCGCAGCACGCGCTGGCAACCGCACTCTTTAGCTACTTTGACTAAAGCCAATGTGTTGGAAGAGTTGGCGCTACCTATCACCACAACTGCATCAGCAGTCTGGGCAATTTTTCGTAAAGCGGCTTGCCGGTTAGTGGTGGCAAAACAAAGATCGTTGCGGGCCGCAGTCCAAAGGTTAGGAAAATGCTCACGCGCTCTGTCGGCTACTGATTCCCACTCATGCTCAGCCAAAGTAGTTTGGGCAAGCAAAGCTACTTTTTGGGGATCAGCGACCAATTTGTCTACCGAATCCACATCGGCCACATTTTCTACGAGATGAATTGAGTCGGGCGCTACGGCTAGGGTGCCAACTGATTCGTCGTGGCCGTCGTGGCCAACATAAATAATGGTGTAACCCTTGGCTGCCCGTACTCGAGCCTCGTGATGAACTTTTGTAACTAGTGGACATACCGCATTGACTACAAAACGATTCTGATCCTTAGCGGCCTCTACTATTTCGGGCGCACTACCGTGAGCCGAGAGCATGAGTGGGGCACCCGCAGGCACCTCATCAATAGAGTCGACAAAGATCACGCCCAAGTCTTTAAATCGGTCAACAACTAGGCGATTATGAACAATCTCGTGATAGCAGTACACCGGGGAATCAAAAATTTTAACCATCCAAACCAGTGCCTTGATGGCCATCTCGACGCCGGCACAAAACCCGCGCGGATCGGCTAACAAAACCCTTTCCACCCTAAACTCTTGGTTCATATTGCCTAGGTTAGGTCTTGTCGGGTTATCCCGTAGACTTCAAGCTATGGCGATCGCAGCAATTGTTTCAGTCGCGCCATCGTCACCTGCCGATCGGGCAGGCCTTAATCCTGGCGATGAGTTGCTCGGGGTTAACGGTGCTCCCGTGCGCGATGTCATTGAATACCAAAGCGAGGTTGACGGGGCAGTGGTTGAGATTGAGATCCGTCGCGGAGGGTTGGAGAGGTCTTTGATAATTGAAAAAAAAATTGGCGAGCCTTTAGGACTGGTTTTATCAAGCCCAGTTTTTGACCAAGTCCAAACTTGTGATAATCATTGCCCTTTTTGCTTTATCTATCAACTCCCTCCTGGTCTACGTCGGAGCCTGTCGGTAAAAGATGACGATTACCGACTCTCGTTTTTGTACGGAAACTTTACTACTCTCACTCGTTTCACTGAAGCCGATCTCGAGCGAGTAGTAAGCGAAGGACTAAGCCCGCTGTATGTGAGTATTCACGCAACCAACCCGCATGTCCGTTCAGATCTTCTTCGTAATTCTCGCGGGGCAACCAGTTTGCGCTGGTTGCGGGCTTTGTTGGACGCGGGAGTAATCGTGCATGGTCAAATTGTTGTTTGTCCGGGTCTAAATGACGGATTAGTGCTTGAAGAAACGCTTTTGGGGATATACGACGAGTATCCAGAATTAACCAGCGTAGGGGTTGTCCCGGTAGGGATAAGTTCGTTTAACAAAGAAGATCAGTTGCGACCTCACAGTAGCGACGATGCTCGTTTAGTCATCGATACAGTCGAACGCTGGGCGCTCCGTTTCAAAAAGTCGTTTTCTCGATCAACCGTTTATGCCAGTGATGAGTACTACATCTTGGCCGAACGGCCATTTCCAAAAGTTAGTGATTATGAAAATCTAGATCAGCACGAAAACGGAATCGGAATGGCCGCTTCGTTTCAAGTCGAAGTCGGGGAGGCCCTAAAAGAAAAAACTCCAGTAAAGATTCCTGTAAAAACCGGATTTTTCTCTTCCGTCGACGGTGCCCCTGCTACGGGCTATCGTAGCCCTCGATTTTTAGATAAAGGTATCAAATCGTCAACCGGTGATGCGATCGTCATTATTACTAGTGATTACGGAAACAAAATTCTAAGTCCGATGGTTGATATTTTTCGAGATATTGCCGGAAAGCCAGTGCGAGTTCTGCCGGTGCCAAACATCTTTTTTGGCGGCAACATCGCTGCTACCGGACTGCTGACCGGAACCGACATAGCACAAGCACTTATTGGGGAATCACCGAGCAATCGCTACTTACTTTCTGACATTTCGCTATCAAATGGCCAATTTCTTGACGGCACCACTCCGGCCGAGCTCCCGCTCGAAGTTGAAGTGATTGATAACGACGGAGCGGCACTTGTTGCGGCACTTCGATCATGAATAAGCCCGCAGTGGCTATTGTCGGCCGACCCAATGTCGGCAAGTCAACTCTTTTTAATCGCATAATTGGTCGCCGAACCGCAATAGTCCAAGAAGATCCAGGAGTAACTCGCGATCGCAAAACACTCCCAGCCGACTGGAGTGGGAGAGAGTTCTTGGTGGTCGATACCGGCGGGTGGATTGCCCCCAATGCCGCCTCGGGTGAATCTAGAGAGTTGGTTCGTCAAGTAACAGCCCAAACTGAAAGGGCTATCACTGAAGCTGATGTTCTCGTTTGCGTAGTAGACGTGACCGTAGGAGTAACCGACGAAGACGAGGCGGTGGCTCGAATCTTGCGGCGATCAGGCAAGCCAGTCTTATTGGCCGCCAACAAGGTCGACGGCCGTAATCGCGAAATTGATGCTTGGGGCTTTGTTTCTCTTGGGCTGGGTGATCCGTTCCCCGTGTCAGCCAATCACGGCCGAGGAACGGGCGAACTGCTAGATGCGGTGGTCGCGGCAATGCCTGTTCTGGTCGATGTGGACGAATCGGCTGATGACATCTTTTCTGTAGCAATCGCTGGTCGACCAAATGTCGGCAAGTCGACTCTTTTTAACCGCATTATTGGTGATGAACGAGCGGTAGTAGACGATGCTCCTGGTACTACTCGTGATTCGTTAGACACAATTATCGCCACCGAAGACGGGCCGCTTAAATTTATCGATACCGCGGGCATGCGTCGCCAAGTGCGAGTCGAAGAACCAACCGAGTACTACAGCACTTTGCGAGCCTTAGAAGCAGTCGATAAAGCTGATGCCGCCCTTTTAGTAATTGACGCGAGCGAAGGTGTGACCCATCAAGACCAACGATTAGCCGAGAGGCTCGATTTATCGGGCACGGCGGTGGTAGTAGTTCTGAACAAGTGGGATCTTGTTACCGATCCCGAACAGAGAGCGCAAGTTCTCGTCGACGTTGCTGATCGTTTATCGTTTCTTGGTTACGCTCCAGTCCTAAAAGTATCTGCACGTACGGGAAAAAACTTTTCCTCCCTGTTGCCTGCGTTGCGTGACGCCAAGGATGCTTATCATCGCCGTATTCCTACGGCAGAGTTAAATCGTCTCTTGCAAGACGCTCAGGCGCATCACCCACCGCCAGCAGTAAGGCGTCATCACCCTCGCATTCTTTACGCCACTCAAGGAGCCATTGATCCACCAACTTTTACTGTTTTTGCCTCGCATGATCTGCCTGATACTTATGTCCGCTATCTCGAGCGCCGTATTAGGGAAGGGTTCAAATTGGGCCCAACACCGATGAAACTGCGGGTTCGTCGGCGTAACTCTTGAGGTCAATTCAGTGCCTTGGTGTGAAGAATGCGAACGCTTTCTAACTCCGAGCAGCCTTTCGTCTACTCATAGCTGTCCGCGTTGTGGAAACCTGGTTGACCTAACCGACAAGGAAGAGATTGTTGAAACTGAGATTGACCCCATCCCTTGGCATTTTAAAGTCTTACTGGGTCTCGCCGCCCTTTACCTCGGCTATCGAGCGTTTCAGGGCGTGGAATGGGTCATCAATCAACTTTGATAGTTCTGCTCGCGTCTCCGGTATCATCATCGTTCGCTAGTAATACAAGACAAAGCGGGCTGTGGCGCAGCTTGGTTAGCGCGTCGGTCTGGGGGACCGAAGGTCGCGGGTTCGAGTCCCGCCAGCCCGACTGGTTTTTGCTAGCGAGCGTAAAGGATTTAGGTGCAGCAATAGAAGCAAGTGAGTTGGTCGGGAGTTAGAGGAGAGGCGGCGAAATGCGCAAGACTTTGGCCGTAGTGGTGGTGTTTGGTGTGGCGTTGCTCGTTGCTTCACCGGCACAGGCGAAACCAGTGAAGCAACGAGCGGCCAACGCAGCGTTATGTTATGAGACCTATCGGGTTACTTTTGGATCATCAGATAGAACCGAGTCAGAGATCCAAGGGCTTCTCGAACTTACACCCAACAAATGCTTGGCAATCATAAACAGACATGTCGGTTGGCTCAAAGCGCAGTATCCATCGCAGTGGGAAGCAGGGGTGCTTTCCGAGAGAGCGAGAAGGGCGGCTTCCAACAACCTTCTCGGCAGATTCGAGAGAGCGTACGGGGTCACACCAACTCAGATCATCAATGCGCCCGGTTTTGTGCCCTATGACTGAACCACTGCGACAAGGCGAGGCACTGTTCAGCATTGCCGAAGCGGCAACAGCCTGCGGAGTCGGTAAGCGAACCATAAGACGCAGACTCGACGAAGGAACGGGCAGCGAAGATCAAGATCGGTAAAGGCTCGCAGCCCTCACTAGTGTGGTGCTAGACGACGAACTGGGGGACCGAAGGTCGCGGGTTCGAGTCCCGCCAGCCCAACTAAAAAAGGCTAAGCAAGCGTTTCGAATTGCTCTCTTTGGCACATACCATTACCCGGCGATCTTGGTGACTCCACTAGGGTGGGAATAGTAAAAGTTAAACAAAATCTCTTTTGGGCCAGTAGGAGACAGGTAGAAATGAATAAGATTTCTCGGCTTTGGGCTCTCGTTATCGCGATTTCTATCTTGGCTCTTGGCGCCGTAGTAGCCAATTCAAATTCCCCCTCGAGCGCCGAAGGGGGCTGCGCCGGTAAGGCCTACGTAACTAACCAGGGTTCCGGCACCGTTTCGGTCATAGACACCACTACTAACGCCGTAGTTGGTTCTCCCATTACCGTCGGCACCGCTCCCACTGGGGTGGCCATTACCCCCGACGGTGCCTTCGCCTACGTAACTAACAACGCTGACGACACAGTTTCAGTAATAGACACCACTACTAACGCCGTAGTTGGTTCTCCCATTATCGTCGGCGACTTTCCCGAAGGGGTGGCCACTACCCCCGACGGTGCCTTCGCCTACGTAGCTAACGTCGGTTCCGACACAGTTTCAGTAATAGACACCACTACTAATCTCGTAGTTGGTTCTCCCATTACCGTCGGCAGCGGTCCTCGCGGGGTGGCCATTACCCCCGACGGTGCCTTCGTCTACATAACTAACTACAATTCCGGCACAGTTTCAGTAATAGACACCGCTACTAATCTCGTAGTTGGTTCTCCCATTACCGTCGGCACCGCTCCTCGCGGGGTGGCCATTACCCCCGACGGTGCCTACGCCTACGTAACTAATCGGAATTCCAGCACAGTTTCAGTAATAGACACCACTACTAACGCCGTAGTTGGTTCTCCCATTACCGTCGGCATCTTTCCCGAAGGGGTGGCCATTACTCCCGACGGCACCAATGCCTACGTAACCAACCAAAATAACGGCACAGTTTCAGTAATAGACACCACTACTAATCTCGTAGTTGGTTCTCCCATTACCGTCGGCAGCGCTCCCTTCGGGGTGGCCATTACCCCCGACGGTGCCTACGCCTACGTAACTAACGAATTTTCCGACACCGTTTCGGTCATAGACACCGCCACTAACGCCGTAGTTGGTTCTCCCATTGGCGTCGGCGACGCTCCCACCGGGGTGGCCATCTGTCCTGCAGCGGTCGTTCCTCCTACCACTACGACTACCACTACGACTACCACTACGACTACCACTACGACTACCACTACGACTCCTACCACTCCTATCACCCTCATGCCCGCTGACCCGGCGATAGTGCTTAAGTTGACGGGTTAAACCCCGAGCCTGAACCGACTGGGTAACTTTAGGTATGCCCACAAGCGAGTGAGTCGGAGCGCGTACGCTCGGTAAATGGCATCCGAGACCGTTAATGCGGCTTTAGCAATTCTTGACCGTACGGTAATGGGAATCGACGGAGATAACCGCTCGGGACAGCAACGCCTGACCTCGGCTATCGCTCAGTCGATTGACCAAGGTTGTCACCTAATGGCGCAGGCGCCCACTGGTTCGGGTAAAAGTTTGGCTTACCTCGCTCCTATTGTGGCTTCTGGAGTGCGAGCAGTTGTTGCTACGGCCACCTTGGCCCTGCAGGATCAACTTTGGCGCAACGATATCCCCATGGTGGCTGAGTTCTCGGGTCAAACGGTTACCAGCGCGCTGTTAAAAGGTCGTTCTAACTATCTATGCCTTGCTCGTCTTGATGGAACAAATACCGAGGCCGCCCTTTTTGATGAACGTCCCGGTCCAACTTTTTCTGACGATTTAATCACGCTAAAAAACTTTGCTGAAGTTTCCTCCACTGGTGATGTTGGCGATCTGGAAGAGTTAATTGCGCCGGAGTCGTGGCGAGCCTTAACCTGCGGTCCTAACGAATGCCCGGGAGCAAACAAGTGCGCTCAAGGAGTCGACTGTTTTGCTGAGCGAGCTCGTTCTCAAGCCGAGTTGGCCAACATCATCGTTGTTAACCACGCTCTCTATTCGGCTCACTTGGCCACGGGTGGACGCTTATTGCCACCGCATGATCTAGTAGTTATTGATGAAGCTCATGCTTTTGACGCGGTCGCAACTAATGCTTTAGGGGCCGAGATATCTCCGGGCGGTCTGCGACAACTGGGGAGCCGATTAAGAAGAGCAGGGGCAACGGCTCGTCACGCTGACGCAGTTATTTCCGGATCGGGGCGGCTAGAAGATATTTTGTCTCAAATTACAGGGAGAATTAACCCAATTCCCGTCGATCTGGCCGAAGTTTTGGCTGGAACATCAGAAGCGGTCGCTAATGCCAGCGCTAGCATCAAGGCCAAAGAAAGCGCTTTGGCCGCCCAGGCAGTAAAACTCTCGCTCACTCGTCTGGATGCTTTACGAAGAATGCAAGCACCCGACCAAGGTGAAGTTTTGTGGGTAGAAGGAGACAAGCGTCGAAGTTTGCGATTAGCTCCCGTCTCTATCGGTAAACGATTAGTTCCGCTGCTTTTTTCCCAGACTCCTGTAGTGCTGATTTCGGCCACCTTGGGTTCAGGGGAGAGATTTTCCCCGCTAGCGCAACGATTAGGCCTCAATCCCAATGTCGAGTGCGTTCCCGTAGGGGAGCGATCGCTGGCCCGCAAGGTGGGTTTACCGGACGAAGAAGAAATGTCCTCTGAAGACGAAGACGGTTTCACTCTCGTAGCACCAGAAGTTTCTGAGATCGGTTACGAAGCATTGAGTATCGAATCGCCCTTTGACTTAGAAAAACAGGGGCTTCTCTACGTCGCTCGCCATCTCCCTGATGTTCGTGAGCCAGAGTGGGCCGAAGCCGCGGCTGACGAACTTTGCTCCCTGGTCGCGGCGGCTGGCGGCCGAACTTTGGTTTTGTGCACTTCGTGGAAAGGGGTGGGAATGTTTTCTGAAGTACTCGAGAAGCGTACTAACCATAAAATCCTCACTCAGGGTGAAGAAACGACCGTGCGACTTGTTGAACAGTTTTCGTCTGACGAAACATCTTGTCTTGTCGCCACCCGAGCATTCTGGCAAGGCCTCGATATACCTGGGCCCGCGTGCGTGCTTGTAGTCATTGACCGTTTGCCGTTTTCTCGCCCTGACGATCCACTCGAGCAGGCTCGCCGGGAGGCGGCAGTGGCTGCGGGGGGTGATGGGTTTCGCGAGATAGACCTTCCGGCGGCCGCTCTTGTCTTGGCGCAAGGTACCGGTCGGCTTATCCGTACGCATAAAGACCGCGGAGTAGTGGCCGTATTGGATCGTCGACTAGCGGTAGCGAACTATCGTTCAGTTTTACTAACTACTATGCCCGCTTTCGCTCGGTCGGTTGACTTACTCGAAGTAAAAGCTTTTCTGGCTACCGCTAGTACTTAGACTTCAACTCGCGGAGCAAGAGCAGAAATTTTTCGCCCAGAAATTTCTTCAAAAGATTTACCGCGAGTCTCGATCCGCAAAACTCGAGTTATTACTAAAGCGATGAGGCAGACAAAAGCTAGCATCGTAAGTAGGGCAGTCTCTCCAATAGACGACAGCAGGAGCGGGAAAAAAAAGACACCAATAGCTGCTCCCAGTTTTGCACTCGCGGCCGCGAAACCGTGTCCCGCAGCTCGAAGATCAGAGGGAAATACTTCTGCTGGTAGAGCGTACGTGGTCGCGTTGGGGCCCGCGTTCATGAAAAAGTTGAATAACGCGAATCCGATAAACACCATGGACAAGTGTTGACCTCCTCCTCCCGGAAGCCCGTTCGCAATAGCCAGTATCATCAATGCTGCTGCCATGACCGCGAAACCCACAATTTGTAAGCCGATTCTTCCGGCTCGCTCCACTAAAACGATTGCACACAAAAATCCCAGTGGTAAAAATATGTCAAGCAGGGCAGTGCCGGCAGTAGACGCTATGTCGTCGGCCAGAAAATTGCTGTTTACTTCTTTTACGGCCATAGAAGCCAATAACGTAGGGGTAAAAATCCCAACTCCATAAGTTGCCATATCCATCAAAAACCACGGGACGGCCGTAAATATTGTACGGCGGATCATGTCGGCTTTAAATAATGCAGGCTGAAATAACGATTTTATTCCTTCGGAAACTTCGACTGACCGCTCGCGTTCTTTATCAGTTATTTTTACTTTAACTCCAGTAAGTTCTTCGGTAACTGCCACGGCTTCGTTTTCGTATCCATTTTGTGCTAGCCATCGAGGGCTTTCAGGAGTTTTTCGCCGCACAAAAATAATCACCAAAGCAGGAATCGCTCCAAAACCCAACATGACTCGCCAAGCGATGTTTATTTGGTCTATCGAAGTGCTTCCCGCGGCTTCTCCCGAAATCGCTAAAAGGATGATTAGTCCTATCACTGCCGCCAGCAGTATTCCGACCGCTTGAAGACTGAACGCTCCTACCAGCCAACGTCCTCGACTTTTTTTGGGTAAAATTTCAGAGAGGTAACTAGCGGAAATGGGGTAGTCAAGCCCAATTGCCACCCCAACCATAAATCTGAAAACAATCAATAGACCAATATTTGGCGCAAAAGCACAGGCGATGGCAAAGAAGGTAAAAAGCCACAAGTCGTATTTAAATATTTTCCGTCGACCAATTTTGTCAGCCAACGGGCCTAAAAAACCTGCACCAAATATCGCTCCGACGATGGCGGCACACGAAACAAGGCCGAGAGTGATTGAGTCAAGGTTGTACTGTTCTTCCAGAAGAGGGTTTACGACTCCAATAATAAAAAAGTCAAAGCCATCAAGAAGTATTCCTAATCCGGCGAGTAACCAGAACCGCTTATGCCGCCTCGTGATTTCAGAGTCATCGAGTGCTTGGCCGAGAGGCACTCTTTGATCTGAAACATCCATAGAGGAAATATACCTTTTCGAGCGTGTCTGCTAATACACATAAGGTATTTTGTCGATGAAATTTAGATGACAAACTTTTTAAAGTACGGATTCGGTACACTTTGTAAATGACAAATAGCCCGGTCTTGCCTAGATCTGTTTCTGAGGTTTCTGCTGCTCTAGAAAAATACGGTTATTTGGCTGATCAAGGGTTAGCCACCGTTATCTTTTTAGCGATTACCCTCAATCGTCCTCTTTTGCTTGAAGGTGAGTCTGGGGTTGGAAAGACCGAGGTTGCCAATGTCATCTCGCAATGGACCGGCGGCAAGTTGATTCGTTTGGCTTGCTACGAAGGAATAACTGCTGATCAAGCATTGTACGAGTGGGATTATGCCCGTCAGATTCTTCAGGCCCGAATCATTGAAAATGGTACGCATCACTTAGATGTTGATGATCTCTATTCAGAAAAATTTTTAATTCGGCGGCCTTTACTGCAAGCCATTGATCACGCTAATGCAGTTCCGCCAGTTCTTTTGATCGACGAAATAGACCGAGCCGATGACGAATTCGAAGCCTTCTTGCTTGAGATTTTATCTGACTCGAGTGTGACCATACCTGAAATCGGAACACTTAAGGCGAAGGTCCCTCCGATAGTCGTTCTTACCTCTAATCGCACTCGTGATCTACACGACGCTTTAAAGCGTCGCTGTCTTTATCACTGGATAGATCATCCCAACGTTGAACGTGAAATAGCAATCGTGCGTTTACGGGCACCGGAAGTAAGCCCTGCTCTTGCTCAGCAGGTAGCTGAGGTGGTCGAGGTTTTAAGGACTCGCAACTTATCTAAGCCACCCGGAGTTGCTGAGACCATCGACTGGGCAAAAGCTCTTTGCGCACTTGGAGCGCAAAAGATGACTCCTGACTTGGCTACAGCAACTGCGGGAGCAGTTTTGAAGTATCACGAAGATAACGAGATGATCAACGAAGAAGGCTTTGAATCTTTGCTGGCTCAAGCAGGAGAGCGAAGTGTCAGTCGCTGAGACTCTATCCCCACTGAGCGAAAACGTATTGGTGCGATTTGCCGACTCATTACGCCAAGCCGGAATCCCGATAGGCACCGCTTCTGTAATCGATTTCTGTCGAGGGGTAAAGGTCGCCGGGATTGCTAATTGCTACTGGGTCGGACGAGCAACTTTGGTGAATAGACCTGAGCAAACTCAAACTTATGACCAAATTTTTTCCAGTTTCTGGCAAGAGGTCTTGACGGAAAGTGAACTCGGCCTACCTCAAGAAACCTCCCAGGCGCTTACTGAAATCATTCTTGGCTTTGACTCGGAAAACACCCTTGGTGCTGAATCTGAATTTGTTACTGATATTCCAGTGCTAGCAGTTCGTTGGAGCGCAATAGAGACCCTCCGTTCTCGTGATTTTCGTGATTTAGAACCCGCAGAGATGGATCTTATTGCTGATTATATTCAGGATTTTGGCCAGATAAAAGCACAACGAAAAACACTCAGATCGAAAGTTGCTAAAACTGGTCGACTGGATATGCGCTCCACAATCCGGTCGGCTTTACGCAACTCAGGTGAAGTCCGAGAGTGGAAGTATCGAGCACTGCGAAAAAAACCTCGGCGAGTAGTGATCTTGTGTGATGTCAGCGGATCAATGTTGCCCTACACTGACCCTCTATTGCGAGTCCTCTACGCAGGAGTGGCCGGAGTTGGTCAAGTAGAAGCTTTCACTCTAGGGACTCGCTTGACTCGACTCACTAAAACCTTGATCGGTAGCGACCCTTCGGCGGCACTGCGGCGAGCGACGCAAAAAGTGGAAGACATTTCTGGCGGTACTCGACTAGGAGACTGCTTGCGGACCTTTAACCAAAAATGGGGACGCCAAGGAATGGCGCGCGGTGCCGTAGTGGTAGTGATCTCAGACGGCTGGGACCGAGGCGACCCCGGCGTTCTCCATCGCGAAATGGCTCGTTTGTCTCGGTCTGCCCATCACATCGTATGGGTAAATCCGCTACTGGCCACTGAGGATTTTGCTCCTACTGCTGGCGGAATGGCTACCGCTCTTTTGTTTGTCGATGATTTTTTGGCTGGGAATTCGCTGGCCGCTCTCGATGAAGTCGTAGCCGCTATTGGCAAATCCTAGACTGATGATTAATCGTTCTCCGATATATTTGGTTTTGTTATGAAAGATGTTTACTCACAGATCGATCAGTGGTCGAAGACGGGCATTAGGACGGTAGTAGCAAGAGTGGTAGGGCTAAAAGGCTCTGGGCCTCGCGACCCCGGCGCAACCATGGTGATGAACGATAGAGGCGAAGTCGTTGGTTCGGTATCCGGCGGCTGCGTAGAAGGGGCAGTAGTTCTAGAGGGAGAAGCTTTACTTGCCGGTCACCGAGCGCCGGGAGTAGTGAGTTTTGGTTATTCCGATGATGAAGCTTTTGCGGTTGGTCTCACCTGTGGAGGGACGATAAGTATTTTTCTCGACATCGTCGAACCATCTCCTAACGAAACTTGGGGGGCAATAGTTTCTGCTCTACAATCCAACGAACCAATAGCCTTAGCAACCGTAATTGCTAAGGCTATTGATAAGGGTCCTACGGTGGGCGAGAGTTTGATCATCAAACTAAACGGAGATCACTCCCTATCTTTTTCTGACCGCAACCTTGCCCGGGTTGTAACTCGAGACGCTAAGGCCTTTCTTGAAGCGGGAGTTACGACTACTCGACACTACGGAGCCAGCGGAGAAGCCAATCAGGATGACTTAGAGGTATTCATAGAGTCCTTTGTTCCTGCCCCTCGACTCGTAATTTTTGGAGCTGTCGATTTTACCGCCGCTCTAGCTGCGGCGGGGAAACTTTTGGGCTATCACGTAACTGTATGTGACGCTCGGGAAGTTTTCTCAACCCCTGCACGATTTCCTATGGCTGACGAAGTGGTATGTGATTGGCCACAACGTTATCTTGAGTCGATAGTCGTTCCCTTGACTCCCCGTGATGCAGTGTGTGTTCTTACTCACGATATGAAGTTTGATGTACCGGCAATCGTCAGCGCACTTAATAGTGAAGTTGGCTACCTTGGTGCAATGGGAAGTAGAAAAACGCACGAAAAGCGTATAGAGCGTTTACGGGAGGCGGGAGTAGGGGAAGAGGGGATTGAACGCGTAATGGCACCAATCGGTATTGACCTCGGAGCGCGCACCCCCGAGGAAACGGCGATTGCTATTTGTGCCGAAATGATCGCAACGCGCACCGGTCGTTCGGTGCCATCGTTAAGAGACGGAACAGGCTCTATCCACTAGTGAATTTTATAAGTAGTTGTACCGAGGTCCACCGTGCAACCTGAGCAAACAAGTGCCGACCACGGCGTATTTACTATTCCAAATCTAATAACCGTAATCCGACTTTTGTGTATACCAGTTTTCCTTTGGCTCTTATTCGCGCTTGATGATCTAGGCTGGGCCGGCGTTCTTCTCTGTGTTCTGGGGGCAACCGATTGGATTGACGGGTGGGTCGCCCGACGATTTGATCAGGGGAGTGAGTGGGGAAAAATTCTAGATCCAGTTGCTGATCGAATTATGTTGATTACTGCCGCCGGCGCCTTAGTGATTTATGGCACCGTCCCTCTTTGGGTTGGAGCGCTTATTCTTTTTCGAGAAATAGCGGTTGCTCTCGCCACGCTCACGTTGGCCGCAGCGGGGGCCGCTCGGATTGATGTCCAATGGTCAGGCAAAGCAGGGGCCTTCGGAATCATGTTCGCTTTGCCCGGATTTATAATTGTTGATCTTCTTGGTCCAGGGATGGCCCGAGACGTATTCGTGGTCTTGACTGGAATAGCAACTATTGGTGGTTTGGGATTTTCTTATTTCTCGCTCTTTGAGTATCTTCCTCGAGCCCGGACGGCTCTTGTCGATGGCCGACGCGCCCGAAAAGTAAATTCTTAGCAATAGCAAAATTTCCTGACGCTGAGACTAAAGTCTGTGATCAAGACGAAAGTGAGCCTAAGTGGATTATCCCGAAGAACTGCTTTATAGCCAAGAACACGAATGGGTGAGCGTTGACGGAAATCGAGCGCGGGTCGGGATTACCGATTTCGCGCAAGACGCTCTTGGCGATGTGGTCTACGTCGAAATGCCAGAACTAGGAGCGACCGTGAGCGCGAACGTTAGTTGCGCTGAGGTCGAATCGACTAAGGCAGTGTCGGATGTGTACAGCCCGGTGTCGGGAACGGTTTCTGCCATTAACGACGGACTAACAAATACCCCCGAGCGACTCAATCAAGATCCTTACCAAGAAGGATGGATTTACGAAGTGGAAATGAGCGATCTAAGTGAACTCGACGCAATGATGGATGCCTCGGCGTATCGAGCCTTTTCTGAGGGTGAATCCTAAGACTCTTATGAGGGTCATTGCCGGCGGCTCGTGGCGCCGGTAGCCTTAGAAAGTGGAATGTCGTAAGTGTGGAAACGAAAACGATCAGTCGGCGCGATTTTGTTCGGCCTGCGGCTCGAGCATTGGAGCCAAAGACGCCACTACCGCCGCGATCGCCCTTGTCGATGATAAAGATTCCATCGTCAAAGAGTACGAAGAAACAGTAGCCAAATTGGCGCCTGATGCGGCTCTTTTAGTGGCTCGAAGAGGGCCCAACGCGGGAAGTTCGTTCTTGCTCACTCAAGACCAGACCACCCTGGGACGAACTCCTAAAGCGGACATTTTTCTCGACGATATAACTGTTTCTCGAGAGCACGCAGTGATCGCACGCGAAGGAGGGGTCTATCTAGTGCGCGACCACGACTCTCTAAACGGGACCTATCTAAATCATGAAGTTGTTAATGAAGGAGTTCTTGATGACCTCAGTGAATTACAGATAGGGAGATATATATTCACCTTTATGCGCGGTCGAGAGACATGAGCCTAATTGAGTCTAATGAACCTGATGCGCACCTTTCTATTAGCGACGTACTCGAGTCGTTACGAGAAGAGTTCCCTGACATAACGATTTCTAAAATTCGTTTCTTGGAAGGCCAAGGATTACTAGAGCCAGAGAGAACTCCGTCAGGGTACCGAAAGTTTTCTAACGAAGATCTTGATCGTTTACGGTGGATACTCGAACAACAGCGAGATAACTTTTTACCCTTAAAGATAATAAAAGAGCGCCTAGGGGATCCCGGCTTTTTGACTAGTGAAGTGACGGAAGTGTTAGAGGTTGTAGAAGTAGAACCGGTTAACGATGTATTCGTTCCTATCGAGATTCTTAGTCCTGAATCAGATACAGGTTCAGAAATTCGCTTAGAGATTTTTTCTGGGCTGTCTATCACTGCTGCCGAAGTAGTAATGCCAACTGAAGGCGACGAAAAAGAAAAAATCGGATCTTTAAGTACGGACGATAGCCGTCCTATCGGTGGTCTAAGTCGAACCGAATTATTAGTTGCAGCAGGATTGACTGATGCTCAACTCGATGATCTTATTGAGTACGGATTGATCGTGGCATTGTCGGGAGCGGGGGATAAGGGCATCTTCGGTGATGATGCTCTTGAAGTCGCCACTTTGGCTATCAGTTTTTATCAACGGGGGATCGAGGCTCGTCATTTAAAGATGTACCGGCACTTCGCTGATCGAGAAGGTGCGCTTTTTGCTCAAATATTGCGTCCTTACTTGCGGCAACGCAACCCTGAATCATTGGCTCGGCTAGATGACGAATTGGAAGAATTAGCTCGTCTTAGTCGCAGTCTTCGCACCGAGATGCTAAGGCGCTCGTTGAAAGATGAGCTGTCAGACCAATGAGTCCAGTGATGGACAAAAGGGTCGAACTTGCTAAGGTGCGCGAAGAAAGGTGGCGATTATGATCGAAATGTCCTTAGTGGGGGTTCGGGTAGAAGTGCCAACCAATCAACCCATCGTGTTGCTGCGAGAGGAATCTGGAACTCGCTATCTCCCGATTTTTATCGGTCCTCCCGAAGCCACCGCCATCGTTTACGCCCTCCAGGGGATGGACACTCCGCGACCGATGACCCATGATCTACTCAAATCAATTCTCGACGAATTGGGAGCGACTCTTAAGCAGGTGTTCATAACTGAACTACACGACGGCACCTATTACGCCGAGCTTGAGATAATAAAAGATGGTCAAACTCAGAGAATCTCGTCACGACCATCAGACGCATTTGCTCTAGCCGCGCGCTATCCCAACACCGTTCCGATTTATGCCGAGGAGTCGATTCTCGAAGAAGCGGGGGTTCTCTTTGACCAAGACGACGCAGAGAACCAAATCACGGAATTCCGAGAGTTCCTTGACCAAGTAAAGCCTGAAGACTTCTTTGGTGATTAGCCTTCTACGCATTGGCTCTATTGACTAACTAGACAGAAGCCGGTAGCGTTACAGGGCTGTAACTACCAGCATGTAAGAACCCTAGTGGCATTTCGTTCGGGTTGGTCCCTTAAGAGAATCGAGCCAATAATGACGCGACGAGTTATCCAGACATCGTTTGACGGAGTAGAGCCAACCGAAACCGGTTACGGCGGGAAAGTGGCCTGCGCCATAGTCGGAATTACGTACCGCAAACTCGACCATTGGGACCACATTGACTTAGTGAAGCCGTCACTCGCTCCCGCTCGAGGGAGTGGCACTCAGCGCACTTATTCTTATCGCGACTTGCTGCGATTGCGTGTCGTAAAAGGCTTACGCGATGCGGGAGTAACTCTTCCGGACGCCAAACTTGCGATAGAAAATCTAAGAGAGCTCCACGGTAGTGATTGGGAGTCCGCCACTATTGTCGTCGCCGGGAAAAAATCAGTATTGACTCGTGACGGAAATGACCTAATCGATTTAGTTCGAAACGGCCAGAGCGTTCTCAATATCGTTCCTCTTGGCCCGATGATGGGTGATGTCGATGCCCGAATCAAAGCAATTGGTGGGGGGGATACCTCTCCGACGGTTGGCGAGCCAGCAGTTTCTCGGGCCAGCGGGACATAAACCAAAGAGCGGTTACCCGTGGCTGCCTAAGGGCAGTCCGAGAGTTTTAGAAACTATCGCGTAGGCTAAAAACCATGGCTTCCAGCGATCTGCTTCACAGCCCCCTTGATTCAGAACATCGAGCGCTGGGGGCGCGCATGGCTGAGTTTGGCGGGTGGGAGATGCCGATCCAGTATTCGGGAGTGCTTGAAGAACATCGCAGTTGTCGTACCGACGCGGTGGTGTTTGATGTATCCCATCTTGGTTCATTACGCGTTTTTGGTCCGGCGGCCAAACGAGTATTACAGCAGACTTTTACAAATGACCTCGAACGAATCGGCCCTAGTAAAGCCCAATACACTCACTTACTTGACTCCGACGACGGCCATGTTGTTGATGATGTAATCATTTGGTGGGTCGACGACGATGAGTTTTTAGTTATGCCCAACGCGTCTAACACCGATCAGTTGATCGCCTCGTTTAGTCCGGTCGACGGTTGCGAGGTGCAAGACATCACTAGCACTAGAGCAGTTTTGGCTGTTCAGGGCCCTGCGGCTGCCACTAGGCTTAAGGGAATATTTGTTGACAATGAATACCCAACCAAATTTACGGTAGTCCCGTTTAGTTTCTCCGGCCATGAAGGTTTCGCGGCGGGGACCGGTTACACCGGTGAGGATGGGCTTGAACTACACGTTCCTTTAGCGGCGGTGCATGACCTTTGGCAATCTTTACTAGCCGCAGGGGTGACTCCGGCAGGATTAGGAGCGCGAGACACCCTTCGGCTTGAAGCCGGGCTTCCACTACACGGTTTCGAACTGGGTCCAGGGATCACCCCATTGCAAGCCGGTTTAGGCTGGGTGGTAAGGCCCGAAAAAGGAGAGTTTTTAGGCCGCACTCCTTATCTAGCCGAATTAGCTAGTGGACCTGAGCGAAGACTGCGCGGCTTGATGATTAATGGAAGGCAGATACCTCGCCATGGCTGTCCAATCAATTTGGCGGGCTCCACCGTAGGCGAGGTCACGAGCGGTAATTTCTCTCCCATGCTTAACTGCGGAATCGCCCTAGGATTTTTGCCTCCAGAAATCGTAGATGGATCTCCCGTGGAAATAGGTATTCGTGATCGATTCGTCGAAGCCACAGTAGTAAAGCCTCCTTTCGTCTCGAGCAAATCAATATGAGCAGTGAAGTTAGTGGTCTTGACCAGTTGTTTACCTCTGATCAATTTCTAGCCCGCCACATTGGCGTAAACGATGGCGACATTTCTGCCATGCTCGATTTACTAGGTCTGGAAACCCTAGAGTCCATTGGCCACCAAGCAGTTCCATCCAAATTATTAAACGAAAACCTTGATTTGCTCGATCCTCGTAATGAAGATGTCGTTTTGGCCGAGTTACGCCAGATGGCCGATGAGAATGTAGTCCTTACTTCGTTGATCGGAATGGGGTACTACGGAACTATTCCTCCACCCGTGATCGTGCGTAACGTCATTGAAAACCCTGCGTGGTACACCGCGTATACGCCTTATCAGCCAGAAATAGCTCAGGGGCGGCTAGAAGCACTACTTAATTTTCAAACTATGGTGGCCGATCTTACCGGAGGAGATTTAGCTAACGCCTCTTTGCTTGACGAAGCCACTGCCGCGGCTGAAGCAATGACACTTCTTGCTCGCGTGGGTCAAGGGGAAGTCTTTTTTGTTGACGCCGATACTCACCCCCAAACTATCGCCGTTATTCAAACTAGAGCCGAACCTCTAGGGATACCCGTGATAGTAGGAGACGCCGAAACCGAAATGCCCCGCCAAGGAGTTTTTGGAGTTCTAATGCAAGAACCAGGAACTAGCGGAAAAATTACCGATCGTTCTGATCTTGTAAAAAGAGCTCACGAACAAAATACTCTGGTCGCAATAGCAACTGATCTTCTAGCCTTAGTATTGGTCAAGTCGCCCGGTGAACAGGGTGCCGACGTGATAGTGGGAAGTTCGCAGCGATTTGGAGTTCCGTTAGGGTTCGGTGGGCCTCACGCCGGGTTCATGGCAACGCGAGATGAATACAAACGGAATCTTCCGGGTCGATTAGTCGGAGTTTCACTCGATGACGCGGGGCGGCCAGCTTTGCGGCTGGCTCTGCAAACTCGGGAGCAACATATCCGAAGAGAAAAAGCTACTAGCAACATATGTACAGCTCAGGTCTTGCTGGCCGTCGTGGCCGGGATGTACGGCGTTTATCACGGGGCTGAAGGTCTGCGAGATATCGCTCTGCGGGTTCATCGTTTAACTAGTGTTTTGGCTTCGGGATTATCTGCGAATTTCACGATTGCCCATAATGATTTTTTTGACACCGTACAGGTCAAGGTTCCGGATCAAGCCCAAGCGTTTGCACAAAAAGCAGTTGAGCGAGGTTACAACCTTAGGGTTGTCGATGATGACACCGTGAGCATCTCGCTAGACGAGAAGACCGATCGTAAAGTTATAGAGGATTTATGGGAAGTATTTGGAGTAACGGTTAGTGATATCAAAGCACTAGAGACAAATGCAATTCCTCCAGAGTTGGTCCGTACTAGCGCAATACTCACGCACCCAGTTTTTTCTCAGTATCGTTCGGAGACCGAAATGTTGCGCTATTTGCGCCGCCTTTCTGATCGTGATCTTGCCCTTGATCGCACCATGATCCCCTTAGGTTCGTGCACGATGAAACTCAACGCCACCGTCGAGATGATTCCTATAACTTGGCCCGGTTTTTGCGATATTCATCCTTTTGCCCCTATCGAGCAAGTCGGCGGTTACCTGAAACTGTTTTCTGATCTAGAGCGGTGGCTCTGTGAAATCACTGGTTACGATGCAGTCTCCTTGCAACCCAACGCAGGTTCTCAGGGCGAACTGGCGGGGTTATTAGCCATTCGGGCATTTCACCGCAGCCAAGGTGACGATCACCGCACGATTTGTTTAATACCCGAATCTGCTCACGGCACTAACGCCGCTAGTGCGATTATGGCGGGAATGACCGTAGTGGTAATCGCCTGCGATGAGAGTGGAAACGTTGACGTAGTTGATCTTGAATCTCGAGTCGAAGAATTTTCTAGTCAGTTAGCCGCACTCATGGTCACTTATCCGTCTACTCATGGGGTGTTCGAAGAGCAAATAACCAATATCTGCGAAACCATTCATCGTCATGGAGGTCAGGTCTATCTTGATGGCGCCAACCTGAATGCCTTGGTCGGTTTAGCTAAGCCCGGTCTTTTTGGTGCTGATGTGTCGCATTTAAATCTTCACAAAACATTTTGTATCCCTCATGGCGGTGGAGGACCGGGGGTGGGTCCAGTGGCGGTTCGCTCTCATCTTGCGCCGTTCTTACCTAACCATCCGCTGCGACCCGAAGCGGGCCCCTCGACGGGCATCGGGGCAATAGCGGCTGCTCCTTGGGGGTCGGCGGGAATCTTGCCCATTTCTTGGGCCTACATTGCCCTAATGGGGGCAAAAGGGCTTCAACGGGCCACCCGCGTGGCTATTCTCAGCGCCAATTACGTGGCTGAACGCCTAGAACATTCTTTTCCGGTTCTTTATCGAGGTGCCCATGATCGAGTCGCTCACGAATGTGTTCTTGATCTTCGTCCCATAACCGCGGCTACTGGCGTTACTGCCGAAGACGTTGCTAAGCGATTAATCGACTACGGATTCCACGCCCCGACTATGTCGTGGCCGGTGGCCGGGACTCTTATGGTTGAACCTACCGAGTCGGAATCGAGAGTCGAACTAGATCGGTTTTGCGACGCAATGATTGCTATCCGTTCCGAGATCAGTCAAATAGAGAAAGGGGAGTGGTCGGTACAAGACAGTCCGTTACGACACGCCCCTCATATTGCGATTGAGGTGGCGGGGGACACCTGGGACCGTCCTTACAGCCGATCTCGAGGTGCTTTCCCTGCCGGGCGCGAAGGGGATAAATACTGGCCTCCAGTAGGTCGAATCGACAATGTGCACGGTGACCGAAACGTATTTTGTTCGTGCCCACCGTTAGTGGTGGATAGGTAAAACTTACTCCACCGATCCGTAACTTCCGGATTCTCCGGTAGCGGATTTACTTTTAACTATTTTTACTGATTTGTTGAGGTCATCTATGAATGACTTGACTTTGTCAAAATGAACTGCGTTTACCGTGCAATGCAATGAATCGGGCGGAGACTGTCGATCTACGTACCATCCCCGGCGCCAAAGTTCATCGGCTACAGCAAAAATGTTTAATTCTGCAGGATTGCTCGCTCCGAAAGAAAAAAGCGTACTTTCGGGTTCAGCTCGCAACTTAAGGTCCAAGTTATTTTTAACTCCTTGCGCCAACTCTAAAGTAGCGTTTCGGGCCACTTTGGCTAGCCGTAAGTACCCTTCGTCACCCAAGTACTGCATTACCGCCCACGCCGCCGCTAAAGGGCCGGCGGATTTAGTGCCCAGAACGCCTGATGACCCGTACGTTCCGCCTAACCAATTATCAGTAATAAAAGATTGATACGAGCGTAAATCTTTATTAGCGTAGATCATCACCGATGCACCTTTAGCGGTGTAACCGAATTTATGTAGGTCTATTGAAACAGAACTGACTCCAGGCACAGATAAATCCCACGGGGGAATGTCCTGCCCTAACCGTTTGAGAAAAGAAAGAATTACGCCTCCCATACAAGCGTCGACATGACAATTGATTCCTCGTTGCCTCGCTAAGGC
>CAFBOF010000022.1_pt1 | contig 22078 bp, 19 predicted proteins | sample 7269391 | NCBI WGS metagenome assembly CAFBOF01 (sample SAMEA6814105, study PRJEB35770) | uncultured Actinomycetes bacterium | biome: Freshwater; feature: Freshwater reservoir; material: water | place: Czech Republic | collected 2017-07-26 | depth 30m m
GGGCTCAAGCCAATCTCGGCTCCGAATACGAACCGCTTGCCACTCCAGCCAGTCACCTGAAGTCAAGGGCCGCAAGGCAACTCGAGACCCAGAGAGAGAAGTATTTCGGCGCATCATGGGCAGGCTACCCATTACCGCCTACGCTCGCACTCATGGAAGAAGAGGTGGTCCCTAAACGGTTGGTATGGCTTGATCTGGAGATGACGGGCTTAGAGGTCGACCAGCACGTAATCGTCGAGATTGCCGCCCTAGTTACCGACGAAGATCTCGTTCCTCTCGACGCGGGTGTCGACATTGTGGTGCACCAGCCTCCGGAGTTAATGGCGCTTATGCCCGAAGTGGTGCGAGATATGCACACTAAATCAGGCCTGTTGACCGAGATCGAGGCCTCGACCATTGGCCTTGAGTCGGCTGGGGCCCAAGTGCTGGAGTACGTGCGTAGTCATGTTCCTCAAGCAGGGCAGACGCCGCTGTGCGGTAACTCTATTGGGGTAGACCGAAGATTCTTAAATGTTTACTTGCCCGAACTTGACGGCTATCTGCATTACCGAAATATCGATGTCTCTTCGCTTAAAGAACTGTGCCGGCGCTGGCAACCTGAGATTTATCGGGGGCGGCCCGATAAACACGGAACCCATCGAGCCCTAGAAGATGTGCACGCTTCGATAGCCGAGTTGGTTTATTACCGAGACAACCTGTTGATTGCGCCGCCGGCGAAACCGTCGGACGATCAACCCTAGGAATAAACCGGCGCCCAGGACTCAAGTAACAATTGGACAACCGACCGAGTTGTGGCGCCTCCCGAAAATCCCCGAGCAACATCACTGGCCGCATTAGCCACGCGTACCACTTCAGTTTCATCAACTGCCCGCCCCGCGCGAACCGCCGACGCTAGTACTGCGGCTCGGGCCGCGCGAGCGGCACAGCCCGCGATACGACTTTTACGATTGCGGCGTAAAGCTAAATCGATAGCAATAGTGGCTCGCCACCAGTCGACCTCATCACACAGAGCGTCGGAATCGAGACCAAGAGCGACTTTTTCAATGTCGGATCCGCTGAGACTGGCCAGTGCATCCATGAACCGATCGATTTCTCTTGAACCCATCGGTGAAGTCTTGACTCTCCGGCGACCAAATTGGTGGATTTGGGCGGCATTTAGGCGATAGAACTAGCCAATCCATCAAGAATATCGGCCTCGGAGACCAAAATTTCTTCAATTCCGAACGCTCGTATCGTTGCTACCAGCACGATCAGGCCCCCCACTATCACCTCGGCCCGCTCGGGTTCGAGTCCGGGATTGGTCTTGCGCTCGGCCACCGACTCGAGGGCCAGCGTGCGAAATACATCTTCGGCGATGGCGCGGGTGACACAAAAGTGATGAATGCGATCACGATCGTATTCGGCCAGTCCTTGGTCGACTGCGGCCACAGTCGAAAGTGTTCCCGCCAAGCCCAACACCGTGCGGGCTTCGCTTAGTTGCGGAATAGCAGTCGCCACTTGAGAAAGTTCGTCGCGTACATCAGAAACCGCATTAGCTAATTCTTCTGGAGCGCAAGGGTCAGAAGATAACCACCGTTCGGTTATGCGCACACATCCGATATTTAAAGAACAGAGAGATTCTGGCTCAGTGTTTCCGAAAACAAACTCAGTCGAACCGCCACCAATATCTATGGTTAGATAAGGCGCAGGATTAGTTAATCCTGCGGTTGCGCCAGCAAACGACAGTTCGGCTTCGGCTTCGCCGGATAATAACTCTGGCGTTACTCCTAAAGCTGCGTGGGCTCGAGTAAAAAACTCATCGCTGTTAGTAGCATCACGAGCGGCGCTAGTTGCGGTGGCGCGGACATTAGTTACTTCGAAGTTATCAATAATCGTTCGGTATTCCGATAGGACCCGTACGGTGCGATCTATCGAGTCAGCGGCCAAAGCGTGAGTGGCGTCGACTCCTTGGCCTAATCGGGTTATCCGCATTTGCCGGTCGAGAGTTATCAATTCTGGCTGGCCGACCATTGATTCGGCTACTAGCAGACGCACGGAATTGGTTCCGATGTCTATCGCCGCGACCCGGCTCACTTGATCTCGATTTTTTCGCTAACCCACTCCCCGACCGGATCGGATCCACCCGCGAGATGCCACGCGTAATGAGCGTGTAAACATTTAACCCCCGTCCGGGTCCCTCCCACCCCACCGTAAGGGCGCGGCCCGGCATAATTTTCATCAATTAGTGCGTCGCGCTCGGCGGTGTAAATTTCGTGGGCTCGCCGTAATGCCTCGGGGTCAACTGCAGCCTGGGCCGCCCTCACTCCCCCGCGGGCTTCTAACTGTGAAACCGCGCGCACTAAAACTGGGTCGACGAGCCAGTAGCGAGTCGGCATGGGGGTTCCGTCGTAAGTGAACGGATCGTTGCGCACAACCGCCGGAGCCCCGGTGGCGTCCCGTACCACTACTTCAAAGGCGGCAGTAGGTTCTCGGCCTAGCCGATCCCGCACCACGGCTAGATCGCTTTGACTTACGACCATGAACTTAAAGTCTCGGGGTCTATTTCTTGGCCGGGCGCGGGGGCTGAGTCGAAGGGGTGGTAGTGGGCGGGGCTAAGTCGAGTGGAGCCTGGGGAACGAGTACGTACTGAGTTTCGCCGGGTCGCACTAAGCCGTACTGCTCACGCGCGATGCGCTCAAGTTCGGCATCGCCCAGTAAGCGCTTGGAATCGGCTTTCAATTTGCTGGTGGCCACATTGATAGTTTCGAGCCGTTTTTTAGTGACTCCGGTTTGGTTCCATTGATTAATAAGTGTTTGGGTGGGATAAACGAACAACAGCATCAAAGCAATACCGCCCACCACGGTAAGCACGATCAATAATCGCGGGCGTTTGGGTAAGTTTCGGCGTTTAGCCACGGTTATCTCCAGCGGCGCCGGCCAATGCTGCGCCACCCAAATAGGTCGCGTGGGCGGCTAAGTGTTCTTCAATGCGCAACAACTGATTATATTTAGCCACTCGGTCGCTACGAGCAGGAGCGCCGGTCTTGATCATTCCGCAATTAGTGGCAACCGCAAGATCGGCAATTGTTACATCTTCAGTTTCTCCACTGCGATGTGACATCACCGATGCGTAGCCGTAGCGAAGGCCTAAAGATACTGTGTCAAGAGTTTCGGTAAGAGTTCCAATTTGATTTACCTTGATCAAGATTGCGTTCGCAATTCCCTGATCAATGCCTTTTTGTAACCTTTCGGGATTGGTGACAAAATTATCATCACCGACCAGTTGGATAGATTCTCCCAATCGGCCCGTTAGCGCAGCCCATCCCTCCCAGTCATCTTCGGCCATACCGTCTTCGATGGAAACAATGGGGTAACGATTTGCTAAATCCTCAAGAACATCAATCCATTCAGTCGCGGAGTAGTTTTTACCTTCGCCGGCTAACTGATACTCGTTATTTTCGTAAAGTTCGGTCGCGGCCACATCAAGCGCGATTGAGATATCGACTCCGGGTCGATATCCTGCGGCCTCGATGGCTGAAACTAATAAAACTATTGCCGACTCGTTGGATTCGAGATTAGGGGCAAACCCTCCTTCATCACCTAGTGCCGTAGCGAGCGACTTATCGCGCAGTAAATCTTTTAGCGCGTGATAAGTCTCAGTTCCCCACCGCAACGCTTCACTGAAACTGGCTGCCCCTACTGGTGCCAGCATGAACTCTTGAATGTCAACATTTGAATCTGCGTGAGCGCCACCATTGAGGACATTCATAAGCGGCATCGGTAGAACATGAGCGTTAGCACCACCGAGATAGCGATAGAGAGAAAGTTCGCACTCGTCGGCGGCGGCGTGAGCTACCGATAACGAAACTCCTAAAATAGCGTTCGCTCCCAGTCGGCCTTTGCCGGGCGTTCCGTCTAACAAGCACAGGTGGTCGTCAAGGAGTCGCTGGTCGTCGGCATCAAGACCGATAATGGCGTCGGCGATTTCACCGTTCACATTTTCAACCGCCAACCGCACCCCTTGGCCTCGGTAGCGAGAACCTCCGTCGCGCAATTCGACGGCTTCGTAAGCACCGGTGCTCGCTCCGCTCGGAACGGCTGCTCGACCGCGCGCCCCCGAAACCAAAGTCACCTCCACCTCTACGGTGGGGTTGCCGCGCGAATCGAGGATCTCTCGACCTCGCACTTCGGCAATGGCGCTCACGGTAAACCTCCAGAATAATGGGGCCAATGGGGCCAATGGGGCAAATGAGCCTCAAGGGAGTAATCAGATTACCTGACCAAGACCGGTAAAGGAAGGGCCCTCTTCGGGCAATACCATCAAGGGGTGAGCGACGAAACGACCGACGAGGTCTTCCTCAATCCGTTTGAAGAGGGCTTTTTTGATAATCCTTACCGGCAATACCGGCGGCTGCGAGAAAAGGCTCCCGTTCACCAGAGCCCGATTGGGCCCTGGAGTTTGCTGGGCTACGAAGAGTGCGCGCGACTCATACGCGACCCGAGTCTGTCGGTTGAGGACAGAAACGCCACGGTAAGTCCGCGCGACATTGCTTTTAGTGAAGCCGAGATTGAAGGCATGGACCGTGGCAGCAAAGCCATTTTAAATATTGATCCCCCCGACCACACTCGCATTCGTCGACTTTTTTCCAAGGCCTTCACCCCTCGACGAATTGAAGAACTGGTCGACACTACCCAGTCACTAGTCGACACGATGCTCGACGAAATTGAAGACCGAGGTCGATTGGACGTAATCCCTGACTTGGCTTTCCCGCTTCCCTTTGCCGTTATTTCCCGAATGCTCGGAATGCCCGAAGACGACAGCGAAAGTGTGCGGGATTGGTCACACACTTTGGTGCAGGTACTAGAACCCATGCTCGCACCGGAAGAACTAGTCAAAGTAATGATCGCCAGCGAAAACTTGCGGGGTCGAGTTACTGAAGTTATCGAAGAAAAAAGAAAGAAACCAGCGGACGATCTACTCAGTGCGTTGATCGCAGTAGAAGAACAAGGAGATCGTCTTTCCGAAGAAGAGCTCTTAGATCAGGTGATGCTGCTTTACATTGCGGGCCACGAAACTACCGTCAACTTGATTGGTAATGGGATGTTGGCGTTGTTACGCAATCCCGAACAATTGAATAAGTTGATTAAAACTCCTCAACTAATCGACAACGGAATTGACGAACTTTTGCGCTTCGATTCTCCGGTGCAGTTCACCCGGCGCGTCGCCCTGGCCGATATCGAAATTGATGGCAACTCGGTGGCCGCAGGATCGATGATTTTCGCCATGCTCGGTAGTGCTAATCACGACCCTGAGCATTTTGGGCCAAACGCGGACGAACTTGACCTCGCGCGTCGCGAAGCTCCCCACCATCTTTCTTTCGGTGGTGGCATTCACCACTGCCTCGGAGCAGTTTTGGCCCGCATGGAAGGGCGCATAGGGATCGGTTCACTGGTTCAGCGTTTTCCCAATATGGAATTGACCGACGAACCGGCAAAGTGGAACCAGCGACTGGTACTGCGGGGGCTCGACTCGCTGCCAGTTTCTATTTAGATTGAGTCAGTCGTACCGGCTTTTGCCCAAAGATCACCGATTTCGGTCGGGCTTAACTTAGTTAGATCAAGATTTTGTTCTTTTGCTATTTTTTCCATTGCCATGAACTGAAGAACATACTTTTGTGACCACTGGCGCAGCACTGATTCTGCGTCAGAATCTTGAGTGCGCGCTAAGACGACGGCGGCGACGAGAAGATCGCCGAGAGCGTCATCACCAGCGCGCAAAGCTTGTAAAGCTAAATCGGCCGACGCGAGTGCGGATTCTCTAGTGTCAACGGCAAGGCCCACTGAAGCTGCCTTGCGCATCAATTTATTGGCGTAAAGCAGAGCTGGGAGGCCGGGAGTAATTCCGGACACGATTGAGTCGGAACCTTTCTCTGTTTTTTTGATCTGTTCCCAGTTGGTCATTACCGCCGCGGTCGTATCGGCCTCTACGCTCCCAAAAACATGGGGGTGGCGACGCACCAACTTGTCGTGCACGCCTTGAACGACATCGGAAAAATCAAAGGCTCCGGCCTCTTGCGCCAACACCGCATGAAAAACGATCTGGTAAAGAAGATCACCCAATTCGTCGGCTAGAGCGGCATAAGCCGGACCCGATGTTGCGCTAGAGCCGGTGGGCGCGTCGGCGGGTAACTGATCGAGTACTTCCACTACCTCGTAAGCCTCTTCTAGGAGATAGCGGGTAAGCGAACTATGGGTTTGCTCGGCATCCCACGGACACCCACCGGGGCGGCGCAAAAGTTCGGTCAAGGCCACAAGTTCGATCATTGCCGGGCCAATGGCCGAGCGACGGGCGGGCAACAACAGACTGGTTAGATGGTCGGGTTCCACTTGACGAACCAGTTCGGATAGAGCGACTTGAGTAACGCTCTCGTCGGGGAGCCCTAACCGCTGCAAAACGGTTACTGCTGTTTCGGGCTCATAGCGATCAAGCAGAGTAACCGCGACATCAGCGATCACTAGCCGATGGTCACATTGGGCGATCAGTAGCGGCCCGCCTAATTCAAGATCAGACGCAGTTAAGTCTCGACCGTCGACCACTTGGGCGCCAGTAGCGATTGGGTCTATGCCCGCTCGCACCCACGCCGCTTCGGCAAAGGACACGCCAGGAATAACTTGTAAATCGATTAGACCCGCAACCGCAGCTTCGTGTAATAACACCACCGTGCGCTCAGCCACGGCGGGGCTGCCGGGCACGGCGTAGGCCACTGTCCCGTGAATCTTTGCTTGCTGGCAAAGAGTGGCAACAATTTTGGCGTAGGTGTCTTCTAAATTTTCTGATTGTTCGTAGTGATCGTCTAGAGCATCGCCCGCCCACCCTTGAGCAATTAGTTCGGTGATGGCCGGATGACGAGCAGTGCGGACATAGCGCACGGGGATCTCTTCTAATGCTCTCCGAGCGGCCGGAACCAATAGATCGACTCCCGCCGGCCCAAGCCCGACGACGACGACTCGACTAGTCGCCGCCATCTCAACCGATTGCAGGCAAAGGAACTGACGAACTAGGAGCGGAGATCAACGCCTTAGGAGGAATTACGGTCCCGGTGCGAGGGTCAAAAGTTCCGTAGCGAGGGTCAAGCGACACCTTGGTGCCGAGGCTTCCACTCAAAACTCTTTCCAAAATAAGTTGCGTAAGAGCTGCATCAGAATTGTCGGTGACTTTGATTAAGTGAAACCCGAACTCGGTTTGCACTGGGTTTGAAACTATTCCGGCTCCTTGAGTGGCGGCGACAGTAGCGAACGGCTCAACGAATTGTGTGCTGTCGACACAACCCAACTCTCCACCATTAACAGCCGAACCGTCGGTGGAGTACTGCTGAGCCAAAGTAGCGAAGTCGGCACCGGCGTTGATTTGTGCCAGCAAGGTAGCGGCTTCTTCTTCAGTGCCGACGAGTATGTGCGACACATAACGACCCGATGGGCACTGCGCTTTCGCTTCGCTAACTAAAGTTGGTGAGGGAGACTCCTTGATGACGCGAATTAGGGCCGCGACAGGAACAAGGTTACTAACTAGTTCTTCCTGGAAATCTTGGGGAAATGCGGCCACGACCTTTTGGCTGTTGTCAAAAATTTGTAATGCGAGTTCTTGCGCGACGGCAATGTCTTCACTCGTGATAGTTATTCCTTGATTTTTTACTGTTTGCGCGGCTATCACTTGATTAATCCTTAGACTCACCCAAGAAGAAGCAAACTCAGACGATAGTGAGCCGGGTGACGTCGAAGCGGAGGCCCCGCTTGATTGGGCCAATAATTTATTTAACTCTTTATTCTCGTCAAGATTTCGGAGTTCATCGTCAATAGTGGCTTGAGAAACCGAAGCGCCGTTAGCGGTAAAGGCGGTCGGTCCATCGGAACTGCGCACTAGAAATACCACCCCCACAACGGCGGCGACTAGAACTACCCCGAGAAAAATTGCCAGCAAGCGCTTCATGACGCTGCTGACACTACCGGCTTATCCGTCGGTGATTCGGACGGGAACAGCTCAGCAAGCAAGCCAATAATTTCGTGGGCAATTTCGGGAGTAGGACCAAGCAGGGGCACCACGAACTCGTTATCTCGGGCGCGCGCGCCAGGGAATAGGCGCTCAAGGCGCACCCGCTTCGATGGGGGCAAATCGACCCCTCGCAAGCGAGCCCGATCTCCAGAAACATTAACGCTGCGTAAACCTAGACGAACGCATTCGGCGCGCAAATGAGCCACTGCTATGAGACTGGATGCGGGGTCAGGTAGCGGCCCGTAGCGATCTTCCCATTCCGCCTGTACATCGTCTACATCTGTTTTGGTTTGCGCCGCAGCCAGGCGACGGTACGCCTCCATGCGGACATCATCGCGACCGATGTATTCAGCGGGTAAGAACGCGTTAATCGGAATGTCAATTGTAATTTCAACCGGGATATCTGGCGTTGTTCCGGTCAACTCCCCTACCGCTTCGGTTACTAGTTGGCAATAGAGGTCAAATCCGACTGCGGCGATCTGCCCCGATTGCGCGCCGCCGAGTAGATTGCCGGCTCCGCGGATTTCTAAATCTCGCATAGCAATTTTGAAACCTGAACCCAACTCGGTGAATTCGCCAATAGTTTTTAGTCGTTCGTAAGCCTCTTCGGTTAAAACTTGGTCGGGAGGATGCAAAAGGTAGGCGTAAGCTCGTTGCCCGCGTCGGCCGACACGGCCTCGCAGTTGATAGAGCTGCGCCAGTCCTAATCGATCTGCTCGGTCGACAACAAGAGTATTGACCGAAGGAATATCTAATCCGCTCTCGACGATAGTGGTGCAAACCAAAACATCAATCTTATGTTCCCCAAAATCAAGGATCACTCGCTCTAATTTACCCTCGTCCATCTGACCGTGGGCTACGGATACTCGGGCCTCAGGCACCAAGTTACGCACACGGTCAGCGACGAACTCGATATCTTTAACTCGGTTATGCACAAAAAATACTTGACCTTCGCGCAATAGCTCTCGGCGAATGGCCTCAGAAATAACTTGATCGTTCTCTTCGCCAACGTAGGTAAGTATCGGCTGGCGATCTTCAGGTGGAGTATTTACGAGGGAAAGATTACGAATACCGGTTAGCGAGAGTTCGAGAGTTCGCGGAATTGGAGTAGCCGAAATAGCCAATGCGTCTACCCCGACACGAAATCTTTTAATTTTTTCTTTGTGTTGCACTCCAAAGCGCTGCTCTTCATCAATGATTAGCAAGCCCAAATCGTGAAACTTAATGTCGTCTGACAGCAGGCGGTGGGTAGCAATTACGATATCGACTTCGCCGCTAGACAGTTTTGCGACTACTTCACCCTGCTCTTTTGGACTCAAAAACCGCGACAGCACCTCAACTCGAATTGGATAGTTGGCAAAACGAGCTCGGAAAGTCTGGCCGTGTTGAGTGGCCAAAAGAGTGGTCGGCACCAAAATCGCCACCTGTTTACCGTCCTGAACGGCTTTAAAGGCTGCCCGCAGTGCCACTTCAGTCTTTCCAAAGCCAACATCACCACAAACCAAACGGTCCATAGGCGTTACTAACTCCATATCGGCTTTTACTTCCTCGATAGCTCGAGCCTGATCGGGCGTTTCTTCGAACGGAAACGCCTCTTCAATTTCGTGCTGCCACGGCGTATCGGGAGAAAACGCGTAACCGGGACTGGCCAGGCGGATGCGGTAAAGCGCCACCAGTTCCTCGGCGATCTCTTGTACCGCAGAACGGACCCGAGATTTAGACCGTTCGAAGTCGGCTCCGCCCATGCGGTGCAGAGTTGGAGTTTCTCCACCGGTGTAGCGCCGCACGGTGTGCACTTGATCGGTGGGGACATAGAGTTTGTCGTTGCCTTTGTATTCGAGTAATAGATAATCGCGGGTGGCTCCTCCGGTGTCGCGCGCCACCATCCCAGAAAATCGGGCTACTCCGTGAGTTTGGTGGACAATGTAATCGCCCGGACTCAAGGCGTCGTACAGACTGGTACCCCGAGCGGCACCCCGAGAGCGTCGGCGCACTCGGCGGCGACCAGTCAGGTCTGATTCTGATATCACCGCTACACCAGTAGAAGAAATAATAAAACCTCGATCGAGCGAAGCGACTACCACACCTACGACTCCGGGCGTGATCGCTCCCGAGATGACGTCTAATCCCTCGCGACCCAGAGTTTCAATCAAACGAGTAGCCGAACTCGACCCCTCGGCGACTAACACCACGCTTAGCCCGGCTGCGGCTAGATCTCGCAAACGTTTTACCAATCCATCGGTATCGCCGGCCAACGGGTCAAAGCCTGACGCCGACAAGTGTGGGGTGTCGGGATTTTCGGGCGAAAGGAGAACTTGAGTTACCCCGGCCTTCGTGTTGGCCAGTAAACGATCGTAGGGCAGTGATAATTGTGGAAACTCAGAGCCGGTGGCTCCCCAGGTGCTGGCCAAAGTTTCGGCGAGAGCGAATTCTTCGGTTAGAAAATCTTTTGCCCGGTCACGCGCTCGCCTAGGTTCGCACACTAGGACTAGAGCGTCCGGAGAAAGAAAATCGGTCAATAAAGTTTCGGAGTCAGTCAGCCAAGGTAGCCAAGACTCCATGCCGTCAAAAATTTCCCCGCGGGAAAAACGGTCCCAGGTTTGTGCTCCCCACGGTTCTTTGGTGCGTAACTGCTCGGCTCGCTTCATCAACTCAGGGGTGGGCAACACTTCGCGTGCGGGGAATACAGAAACTTCTTCTATTTTGACCGTTGACCGTTGGTCGGCAATGGAGAACTCGCTTAAGTGGTCGATTTCGTCGCCCCAAAGATCAACTCGCACTGGGTGATCGGCGGTGGTGGGGTAAATATCGAGAATTGAACCGCGTATCGCTACTTCGCCTCGTCCTTCAACCTGATACTCCCGGCGATAGCCCATTGTCACTAGTTGGTTGAGGATCTCGTCCCGGTCGATGCTCGTGCCTCGGCGCAACACCACCGGAGTGAACTCGCCGACACTAGGCCCGAGACGCTGGATCAGCGCCCGGATCGGGGCCACCACCACCGCAGGAAAATCACCCGTGCGCAAGCGCCACAACACTCTTTGCCGGCGCCCCATGGTCTCGAGTGCGGGCGAAACCCGTTCGAAGGGAAGGGTTTCCCACGCGGGGAACACTTCCACGGCCGGGGCGGGCAAGAACGCCAACAAGTCTTGGGCGAGACGATCCGCGTCGGCTCCGGTAGGCACCGCGACCACTATGGGCCGGCGAATAGTTCGGTTCGCGAGCGCGGCGACAAAAATAGTTCGAGCTGATTCGGCTACCGCCACGATAGGGGCGCGAGAAATTACTGCTTTCACCGCCGGCGAATCGGCCAGCATCTCGGACAGAGAAGCCAAGGCTGGAGTAGTGGCGGTGTTCATCCCCCGTTGCCGTGAAGTTGGTTCATGGCTGCATCTATGCCTTGAGTAACGATCAACTCGGCTGCGGCCGCGCTTTGAGCCAGAGTGACATCTATTTCATTTCGCTCTCGGGGGCTAAACTTCTTCAAAACATAATCCGCGCCATGTTCTTTAGAAGCAGGCTTTCCCACACCGATCCTTATGCGCAAAAACTTATCGCTGTGCAAGTGAGATTTGATTGAGCGCAAACCATTGTGGCCCGCCACGCCACCGCCAACTTTCATTCGCAGTTGTGCTACTGGGAGATCTAACTCATCGTGGATCACGATTACTTGTTCGGGCTCAACCCCAAAGCGTTTTACTAATCGACGCAGTGAATCACCGGAATCATTCATATACGTTGTTGGGATCGCCAGTGCTACCCGCTGTTCGCCCATACGAACTTCGTCGACCAATGCCCGCTCTTTGTGGTTGCGCAACTTGGCCCCGTGGCGGTCGGCCAATAAATTGACTGCCTCCGCGCCTACGTTATGGCGAGTAAGTTCGTACTCTTTTCCAGGGTTACCGAGGCCAACGATGAGCCAGTCGGAAGAAGTGCCTGTACGCGCAGCGTCGCGGCGCCGGCGCAACACTTATCAGCCCTCGTCGGCTCCGCTACCGCCGTCATCGGTCGCGTCAGCCGAGCCACTAGCGGGCGCCTCACCCGTCGCCGGCTCGCCGTCAACCGCTTCGCCGTCAACCGCTTCTTCGTCGACCGGCTCGGCCACAACGCGAGGCAGAACAACTTGGGCCACCAAAACATCGGCTTCGAGAGTTGTAGCGACTCCGGAGGGAAGAGAAAGTTCTCCCACTCGCAACTGACCGCCAATTTCTAAATTGCCCACATCATGTTCGACTGAGCCAGGAATATCTTGAGGCTTAGCTTCGATTGGAATCGAGAAAATCAACTGGTCAAGCAAACCGCCCGACCGAACGCCTTCAGGCTCACCCGTTAGCGTTAAAGCGACTTCGGCGGCAACGGCAACGTCGGTGCGCACCCGTACGAAATCAACGTGGACGAACTCTCCTCGAATTGGATGGCGCTGTACTTGACGAGCTAGCGCCAAGTGTTCTTCGCCGTCGACTTGTAAAGTGATCAATGTGTTAGCACCACTAGCGAGCACTGTTCTTAGTTCGCGGGCTGAAACTGTCACGGAGAGAGTTTCGCTACCCAACCCATAAACCACAGCCGGAACCTTGCCCGCGCGACGAATTCGCCCCGATGGGCGTGACCCTCGTTCGGTACGCTTTTCTGCACTAATTACCGCATCCGCCATCGCGTCGCGTGACCTTTCGTAGTGGGGTTAATTTGCCTTGAAATGAAGTCTTCCTATTGTGGCCGGTGGAGACCCAATCCGCCAAGTCGCCGCCCGCGAATTGCCTGATCTAAGGCCTATACGTTGTCGCCGCGGAAAATCTCGCTTACTGAAGTGTCCTCAAATATGGCGTCGAGGGCCTCGGCGATAATTGGAGCGATTGAGAGCACGGTGAGGGTTTTGAAATGCTTTTCCTTAGGGATAGGGATGGTATTGGTTACGACCACCTCTTGTACGGGCGCATCTCGCAGTCGCTCAACCGCCGGACCCGACAAAACACCGTGGGTGGCCGCGATCCGAACATCTCGAGCGCCTCGGTCTATTACTAGGTGGGCGGCGCTCGAAATAGTTCCGGCGGTGTCAATCATGTCATCGACCAAAATGCACGACCGGCCGGATACGTCACCCACTATTTCTTCGGCTACGGCCTCATTGTGAGTTCCTTTAGGTCGCCGCTTGTCGATAAAAGCGAGGTCGGCGTCCACCCCGCGCTCTTCCAACAGATTGGCGAAGCGCCGAGCCAACTTACCTCCGCCCGCGTCAGGCGCGACCACGGTTACATCGCCGGTAATGGATTGGACTAAGTGTTCGACCAAAAGTGGCACCGCGGTCAAATGATCAACCGGCATATCGAAAAAGCCTTGAATCTGGCCGGTATGCAAGTCGACGGTAATGACCCGATCGGCTCCAGCTTTAGTTAGTAAATCGGCGAGCAGGCGAGCGGTGATTGGCTCGCGTCCTTCGGCTTTACGGTCTTGACGGGCGTAAGCATAAAAGGGACAAACCGCAGTGATGCGCTTGGCCGACGCGCGCTTGGCGGCGTCGATCATTATTAGTTGTTCCATTATTCGTTCGTTGATGGGTTCAGAATGGCTCTGAAGGATAAACAGGTCGGCCCCTCGAACACTTTCTCCAAACCGACAATAGATTTCTCCGTTTGAAAATGTTGAGAGAACTATTTCACCTAATGGAACATTGAGTTCAGTCGCCAATTCGGCCGCCAACTCCTCGTTGCCCCGACCAGCAAAGAGCATGAACCGTTTTGTTGGCACCAACTCCATGTGCGTCATGACTTCCCCTTGCTATCGCGACTGGGTCGATTTTTCTTGACCCAGTCTTTTTCGATTTTGGCGGGCACGCCCTTGGCCAACGCTCCCGGAGGAACGTCGTCTACTACCGCAGCTCCTGCTGCGGTGTATGCGCCGTCACCTACGGTTACTGGGGCTACGAGCACTGTGTTAGATCCAAGTTTGGCATCTTGGCCGATCTGAGTTCGATGTTTTTCGCGCCCGTCGTAGTTGGCAGTGATAGTCCCCGCACCGATGTTGGCCCGCGGCCCAATGTCCGTATCACCGATATAGGCCAAGTGCGGAACTTTGGCTTCCTCTCCGATATCCGAATTTTTTATCTCCACAAAGGTCCCGATGTGGGCAGATTTCCCGACGCGCGTGCCTGGGCGCAGCGAGGCCCACGGTCCGACGGTCGCATTATTTTCAATTTCAACTTCGCGCGCCACCGTTTGGCTAATTACCACTTCGGACCCCACGACGGTATCGACTAGTCGGCAGTCTGGCCCCACGGTTGATCTAGATCCGATTTTAGTATTTCCCTCAAGTATTACGCCGGGCAGCAGCGTAACTTCGGGTTCGATCACCACACTGGTATCAATGTAGGTACGCGCGGGGTCAACCATGGTCACCCCACTACGCATCCAAAAACTATTGATTCTCTCTCGAAGTAATGCCTCGGCCACCGAGAGTTGCACCCGGTCATTAACTCCAATCACTTCCGAAGCGTCGGCCACCGAAACTGTAAGTATTGAGTGTCCCGCCGAACGAATTACTGCGATTGCGTCAGTCAGATAGCACTCACCCTGAGCGTTATCTGGGCTTAAGCGACGAATAGCGGGGGAAAGGTAAGACTGGCGGAAACAATAAATAGAAGTGTTTATTTCACTAAGGGCTAACTGAGTGGCGTTGGCGTCGGCTTGTTCAACAATCGCAATTACCTCGCCTCGTTCGTCGCGCACGATTCGTCCGTACCCAGTTGGGTCGGGAACCTCAACTGTTAATAATGTCGCGGCTGATTCATTAAGCCGATGCTCGGTAGCTAATACCGCCATAGTTTCGGGGTGTAGCAGTGGCGTGTCACCAGCTAATACCAAGACGTCGCCGTCGACATCAGTGGAATCAGAAAAAACTGCTAGACCAGCACTAACCGCGTCGCCAGTCCCCCGCTGAAACTCTTGTCGAACAAACTCGACAGGAATTTTGGAAACAAAATTATCTTTAACAGTTTCAGTTACTTGCTCTGCATCATGGCCAACTACCACCACGATGCGTTCAAGGGGTAACTCCGCAAGCGCGTCAAGAACGTGCAACAACATTGGCCGTCCACAGATTGGATGAAGAACTTTGGCCGTAGACGACTTCATGCGAGTTCCCTCGCCCGCGGCGAGAACGATAGCGGTTAATGGTCGGTACGCCACTTGCTTGATACCATCCCCTCGGTCTTAATCCGTCGTTTGCGCGCGCTTCTATTGCTCGGGGGCGAGGTTTCGAACCTCGACTTGGGACTCCAAAGGACCCCGTGCTGCCGTTACACCACCCCCGATTCCCCTTACGACCCTAGCGGCAAGAGCGTGGGGTTGGTCTTCGATATGACTAGGGCGCTTTAAGCGACTAAGTTGACTAGACCCATGGGATCACTGATTAAAAAACGACGCAAACGTATGCGTAAAAAGAAGCACAAGAAGTTGCTGAAAAAAACCCGCTGGCAGCGTCGCCAGCAGGGCAAATAACCCTCAGGCCTCTAGCGGCGCCACTAGGCCCCTCACACTCGACTGAGCCGAACCCCTCGGTCAGCAGTGCGGGCGGTAGCCACCGGTACCCGCAAATTACGGCGTAACTCATCGGCAATTTCGTCGAGTCGCCACGCGTCTTGACGGCTCAGCGGAACGATGTAGGCCGAACCACTACCGGCGAGCACCGCGGGCATCTCGGAAATTTTTTCAACTTGGACGCGGAAGTCGGATAGCCGTGGCTCGACTAGTTCGGCCGCCAACTCGAGATCATTAAAAAGTTCGGGGATGACCATGCTGATTGGATCGGGAGCAGGAATTTTTCGGGAAGATTTATTTATGCCTAGCGAGTCCCACGCGGCAAAAACTTTTGGCGTTGACAATCTAAAGGGTGGTATTACCACTAGAAGGGGGAGATCGGGTGCTAGTGAAACTGGCTCGAGTAGTTCACCGCGCCCACGCATCCAGGCGCTACCGCCCGAAAAACAAAAGGGAACATCAGACCCAATAGAAAGAGCGACCGAAAGAATTTCTTCGTCGGTTATTTCGAGTTCAAGCAAGCGGCGCACCGCGTGCATTGCGGCGGCAGCATCGGCTGATCCCCCACCTAAGCCGGCGCCAGCAGGTATTTTTTTACGCAGTAACATTTTTACGCCGTGTCCTGATCGTCCCGCGCTAACCATTATTGCTTCAGATGCTTGTACGGCTAGGTTCTCGCGCATCAGTGGGACATAATCGGTCTCCCCCTCAAGTGAAAGCGTTACTCCTGATGGTTGGGGAACCGAAGAAACCTCAATTACGTCAGAAGGGTCAGTCGCCGAAACTGTTAACGCTTCAATATCGTGGTAGCCATCGCGTCGTAGACCAATAACTTTTAACGCCAAAGTGATTTTTGAATAAGCCGTAGCCCTAACGAAACTCGGCCGCGGTCGACGGTCGAACGAAGTCATGACTTAGCCGACCGGGCTAATTGGGCCCAGTGGTCGAGGTCTAGATTTTCAGCCCGTTGGTTGGTGTCGATGCCCGCTGCGGTGAGCACGGAGACTGTTCGGTCGCCCAGTATCGAACGCAATGAGCGGCGCAGAGTTTTACGGCGTTGACCAAAGCCTGCTCCAACCAGTGAGAACATGAATTCTGGATCGGGGACATCAACTAGGGGTTTATCGCGCCGATCTAACTGCACGATTACTGAATCGACGCGGGGCGGAGGGAAAAATACCGTCCGGGGAATAGCAGCCACGATGCGAGCCTGGGCTTCGTAGGCAATTCGCACCGATATGCTGCCCGAAGCCCGGGTTCCCAGTGGAGCCGTCCAGCGCTCTCCCACTTCGCGTTGCACCATGACCACAAAATTACTTATTTGGGGAGCGTCGGCTAGAAGCCGTACTACTACCGGAGTGGCTACGTTGTAGGGCAGGTTGGAAACGCAGTGCCATCTCTGACTGGGTGACTTAGCCGGTCCTAAAAATTCGTCGGGATTGAAGGTAAGCGCATCGCCGTGGGAAACGGAAACCGAGTCTAAACCTGCTATTACTGACTCCAGGGCAGGGATCAGATGGCGATCAAATTCGAGCGCTCTCACCTCGGCCCCAGTCTCCGCGAGAGCCAGAGTTAGCGACCCCAAACCAGGACCGATTTCAAAAACACGAGTTCCGGGGCCCGCCGCGGCCAAACGGGCGATACGGCGCGCCGTGTTGGCGTCGGTGAGAAAGTTTTGCCCCAAAGCTCGGCTTGGGCTTAAAGAAAACTCCTTAAGCAGACTATGGATATCGGCGGGGTTAAGCACTGATACCAACGACTACCGATACCCCAACTGTCGCCCACAGCCCCAAGCGCTAAATCCGTAACGCTTGCGTATGCGCTCGGCCACGATGATTTGCTCTTCCCGGGTGGCATTGCCCGCATTACCGGCAAAATCACGTCCGCCAAAGCCGACCCAGGTTTGGTGAAAAATTCCCAATCCACCTTGGTAAGTAGGACCGTACGCGGCCCAGTTACCACCAGTTTCGCACTCAGCGATTTTGTCCCAGCGGGGATCCGCCAAAGTACCAAAATAAGAAACCGCGGGGACTGCTTCTTTGACCGTAACCGCGGAAATAGCTTTACGCGAAGATTCTTTACCATCAAGGTTTCTAACCGAGTAAGTAACGCGCTTCACTCCATCTACCGCGAGCGTTACTCGCGTTTCGCCAATGGGAAGGTTCGGATCGGGCAGGCTGACGCTATCTGCTGAATAAGCCTCAAGCACCGAAACACTTTCAGTAGCGACTCGCACCACGGTGATGCTCTCATTATTGGGAAGCAAACCGTCGACCGCTACGGGTTGGGTGTAATCCTCCGGGCCAAGCGCCACGCCAGAACTATCGAGTAATTCTGCCACCGTTAGTGCGGGCAACTTGTAATTAACCGCCGAGCCATCGACCAGAAGAGTTCCGGTTTTTTCGCGCCGGAGTTGGATTTCAGAATTTCTACCCACCTGATTGGGCGGAGAGCGGAATATAACCTCAGAACCAAGTTTTAGTTGATTACGAGCATCGGCCAAGAAACCTTCCGGCTGGCTGTGGGTCGTGAATACCGTCTCCGGTTGACCATCAATATCTACTGCTACCGGAAAAGATCGAACAACTTTTACAGTCATTTCATTTTCAATAGGAGACGATACCTTGGGTGAAACTGAGTCGTATTTACCAACTTTTATATTTTTCTCTCGTAAAACTCCCCCAACACTCTGAGCCCCAGTTTCGGTAGAGATATTTCTGCCGTCCACTCGAATAGTGACATCATCACCCGCATCTAGAAGCCCGCTGACTAAAAAGTAGAGTCCGAACACGCTCGCGGCCGCGAGAAGAATAATTCCACTGCGCTGAAATAAGTGCTTGCGACTTACCTTGACTGGCTCTAGAGGCGGATTTGCCTTTTCTATTGACTCTGCTTGCAGCTGTTCAATCGTGGGGAGATCTTCGCCGTCAGGTATGGGCAACCACGCAGTTTCATCGTGAGGGGCGGCTCGAGCGGGAGACGGCGAGGCAAGATCACGCGACACCTCGGGGAATTCAGCGTCGCCCAGCAAGTCCTGAATGGGGGGTAAATCACTGAGGTCAGGCACCGGAAGCCACGCCGCGGCGTCGTGGGGTTCGGCGCGCGCGGGTGATGGCTCTACGGTCTCGGCTAGGTGAGCGCTTGATCGCCGACGCAGTCGTCGGTAATGACCTCGGTCGCGCGAGTGATTCTTATCGCTAATGGGAATGCCTCCGCCTAGGGGCTAGAACTGAAAATTTTGACCGGATAACCGATCTCCCCCTTAACGCTAGTCGCTTAGGGCCAGGCCAAAAACTTCAGCCGCGGCTTGGCTAGTAGCCCTTGCTACGTCCGCAACGGGCTGATTTATAGCCTGAGCCAATGCCGATCCCACCACCTTGACTCGAGCCGGTTCGTTGGGCTTGCCCCGAAACGGTTCGGGAGACAAAAACGGCGCATCGGTCTCAACTAGCACTCGGTCAAGCGGGCACACGGCGGCGGCGGCGCGTAAGTCATTGGCGCGGCGAAACGAAATTATCCCACTGAAGGAAATGCGTGCACCCAGATCTAGACAAGTGCGCGCTTCGTCGGGTCCACCGCTAAAACAATGGAAGACTGTACGAGACGGAACGGTTTCTTCTTGTAAAACTCGCCAAGTATCAGCCCACGCGTCACGCGTGTGAATTACCAGTGCTAAGTCGAGAGTATGGGCGAGACGAATTTGTTGACGAAATACCGTCTCTTGAATTTCAGGGTCAGAATGCTTATAGAAAAAATCAAATCCGGTTTCGCCTATCGCGACAACATTGGGCGACTGAGCTAAATCGCACAGTTCTTCCCATTGTGTATTTACATGCTGGGCGTCGTGAGGGTGAAGACCGACCGTGGCGAAAACATCCGAGTGTTGTTTGGCTAAATCAACTGCGGCGCGCGACGTTGCTAAATCGGTACCAACGACGACCATGGCGAGCACATCATTATCACGAGCCCGGGCAATTGCGGCTTCGGACCCACCTTCGCACTCCATTACATGACAGTGCGAGTCGATCCAAGTTGGCTCGGTGCTCATGAAACTTCGAGGCGAGGAAAAAGCGGGTCACCAGAAATAACTTGTGTCCCCGATGGGCCGCGCCCCCACTGCGCCGCTTCGGGGAAACGCTCTTGATTAATGTCGGTATCGAGCCCCAGACGTCGCCATAATTCGGTACTGGCATTCGGGATAATCGGGAGTGCGAGTAAAGCCACGATCCGTAAAGTTTCTAGGCAATCACCTAAAACGGTAAAAACTTTTTCGGTCTCCTCAGATTTATACAATTTCCACGGTTCTTGTTCTTCGATGTAGGCGTTAGCGGCACCAATCAATCGAGCGATAGCGGCACTCACTTCAGGAAAATCAAGAGAAGCAAAGTTTTCTACTACCGCAGTGAAAGCCTGCTCGGCTGCGCTTTTTAACGGACCATCAGCCCGAGCGGCCGGGGTTTCGCCGCCGCAATAGCGCTCGGTCATAGCCAAAACCCGTTGGGCTAAGTTGCCGTAGTTATTAGCCAAATCGGCGTTGTAACGGGAGACCATCGACTCGAAACTGAAATCTCCGTCAGGACCGAAGCGTTGATCAGCAAGAAAGTGATAACGAAAACCGTCAACCCCAAATTGTTTAACTAGATCGGCGGGAGCGATCTGGTTAAGTGCGGTCTTGCTCATTTTTTCTCCCCCCACCAGAAGGAAACCGTGAGCAAAAACGCACTGTGGCGGTGCTTCGCCTGCGGCCATTAACATGGCCGGCCAAAATACCGCGTGAAAACGCAAGATGTCTTTACCTACTAGGTGATAGTTAACCGGCCAATATTTATTGAACTGGGCTTCGTCGGTTCCGTAGCCCACGGCAGTGCAGTAGTTAAAGAGGGCATCAAACCAAACATAAGCGACATGGCTTTCATCCCACGGTAACGGTATGCCCCACGAAATAGAAGTCCGGCTCATGGAAAAATCGCGCAAACCGCCCTTGATGAACCCTAAAACTTCGTTACGGCGGCTTTCAGGCTGGACTGCTTCGGGGTGATCGGTGTAGTGCTGGAGCAAGCGATTCTGAAACTCGGAAAGTTTAAAAAAGTAATTATCTTCTCGCACTCGTTCGATAGGGCGCTTATGCACCGGACAATTGCCGTCACTTATTTCGTCGTCCGCGTAATACGCTTCACAGGCAACGCAGTACAAACCTTCATAAGTATTTAGTTCGATGAAACCATTATCATAAACTCGTTGAAGAAATTTTTGTACTGCCATTTTGTGGCGTGGCTCGGTAGTGCGAATAAAGTCAGTATTGGTGATGTCGAGTAACTCCCATGTTTCACGAAAACGCTCGCTAGTTTTATCGGCCCACTCTTTAGGAGTAACTCCGTGTTCTTCGGCCGCGCGTTGAATCTTTAGTCCGTGCTCATCGGTGCCGGTAAGAAAAACTACCTCGTCGCCCCACAATCTCCGCCAGCGGGCTAGTGCGTCGGCGGCCACCGTGGTGTAAGCGTGGCCGATGTGAGGAACATCGTTTACGTAATAAATCGGAGTGGTGACATAAAAAGGCGAGCCCATCGGCTTTACGCTAGACCTCTCGCTTGGGCTTAGTTCGTTCTTTTTCTGCCAGCACCGCCGCGTAGGCTGCCCGACGGGAAACCCCTAACTCGCTAGCAATGCGGTCCGCGATCACCCGGGTGGAATTACTAGCCGGTGAGTTCAGCAACTCTTCCCGAGCCTGGGCGCTGATTTTGTCGGCCGATGCTTGGGGCGCGGCGACTTGGCCTTCGAGCACAACCACATATTCGCCCCGAGGAGTACCGGCGGCGATAATGGCGGCTACTGAGGCGAGTGAACCCCGCACTACTTCTTCGTGAATTTTGGTTATTTCTCGTGCCACCGCCACTCGGCGATCATCACCACAAGCGACTACCAAGTCAGCCAGTAACGCATTGATTCGGCTGGGCGCTTCGTAGATCACTATCGTTCGTCGCTCTTGTTTGATGTCAGATAGAGCCTGGGTACGCCCGCCGCCGCGCCGAGGGATAAACCCTTCAAATACGAATCGCTCAGTTGGCAGCCCCGAAAGAACTAGCGCGGCCGTATGCGCGCTGGGGCCAGGGACTACCTCAACTGAACATTGCGCCGCGAGACACGCTTGCACCAAATACATTCCTGGGTCGGAAATTCCTGGAGTGCCCGCGTCGGTAACTAAGGCCACAGTTTCACCTTCAATAATTCGTTTTACTAGCCCCGCGCTACGCGTTCGTTCGTTGTGGGCGTGCAGGGCGGTCAATCTTCGACCGGCCGTAATTTCTGCGTGAGTCAACAATGCCCGAGTGCGCCGAGTGTCTTCCGCGGCAATGACATCGGCATCACGAAGCGCGGCTAACGCGCGTAAAGAAAGGTCGCCGAGGTTACCGATCGGAGTAGCGACTACTACTAATCGGCCACTAGCCATTTGTCACCTCGATTTGATCTCCAACTTTAAGCGACCACTGTTGGCACGAACCCGATGCCGCCTCGACGA
>CAFBOF010000027.1_pt1 | contig 19385 bp, 19 predicted proteins | sample 7269391 | NCBI WGS metagenome assembly CAFBOF01 (sample SAMEA6814105, study PRJEB35770) | uncultured Actinomycetes bacterium | biome: Freshwater; feature: Freshwater reservoir; material: water | place: Czech Republic | collected 2017-07-26 | depth 30m m
AGTTACTGACGATGACTTACAGCCGGGTGAATGCGATATCACTGCAGCCATTGACGAAAGTCGCCGAGTTGGTTCGATCGTGCTGTCCGACGGCCAACGCGTGGTGCTGGGGGAAAAGCCACTGGCCATGGGTCGAATGGCGGGAAACGACATAGTGGTGGCTGACGCGCGTGCGTCTCGGAAACACGCCGAGATTCGCCCCGCGGGTAACGGATTTTTATTAGTTGACCTCAACTCAACTAACGGGACTCTGCTAAATGATTCTGGGGTGGACGAAAGCATGTTGGCCGATGGTGACGAGATTCGCATAGGTGATGTCGTGATGAACTTCGAGGCTTCGTAAGTAATTATCCCTATGCCTCAACTCCTCTCGCCTCTCTTAGCCGACGCAGTCCCCGAAGCCGTACTGACTATTTTGAAATTTGGTTTTCTGGCCTTGGTCTATTTATTTCTTTGGCAAGTAGTGCGAGTAGTCATGCTCGAGCTACGACCAGCCTCAGTGGGGGGTCGGTCAAAAAATTCTCCTCCCGTCGTAAAGAGGACGAAGAACCGTGCGGCACGAATACGAATAATAGAACCGTCCGCCCATAGCGGAGAAACTTTTACCGTCGACCAAGAGATCACTATTGGCCGTGGTGGAGCCTGCACTGTGGTCATTGCCAACGATGAGTTCGCTTCCACTATCCACGCTCGTATTTTTCCTAGTAACGAAGACGTGTTAGTTGAAGACCTCGGTTCTCGCAACGGGACTTTGGTTAACGGAACCGCGATACAAGGAATTGTCGCGCTTAGCCATGGTGATCAAGTTCAGTTTGGTCAAACCGTGGTGGAAGTAATTCGATGAGCCTGGCTCGCAGTATCGGATCAGCCACTGCGGTAGGAAGAGTTCGCAATCATAATGAAGACGGCCTTATTGCCAACGACAGAAGCGGAATATTCGCGGTAGCCGACGGGATGGGTGGGCATCGAGGCGGAGAAGTAGCGAGTAAAACCGCGCTTGAAGCCTTAGAGAAAGCCTTGAAAGGGGGAACGCCCATTGGTAACGCGGTGGTTATCGCTAACCAGGCGGTGTACGACCGGTCGAGTAAGAACAACGACCTCCACGGAATGGGGACCACCTTAACCGCGGGAATTTTTGACCGAGCCGGTAAATGCACAATTGCCCATGTTGGCGACTCTCGTGCCTACTTAGTGCGTAATAAAGCCCTCAAGCGAATAACTACTGACCACAGCCTCATGGCAGAACTGATCGCCGCTGGGCAATTGACCGAAGCTGAAGCCGAAGTCGACCCTCGTCGGTCAATGATCACGCGTGCCTTAGGGCTTGATCCGACGGTAGAAGTTGACCTACAAGATCTGGAAACTCTTGCCGGCGACCGAGTTATGTTTTGCTCCGACGGCTTGACCTCGATGATGCGCGATCCGGCAATCGTCGCGGTGCTCAACGAGGAGCCCGAACCCCAACTGGCCGCGCAACGCTTGATTGACGAAGCCAACAAGGCCGGCGGGGTCGACAATATAACGGTGGTGATAGTCGATTTGGTGCAAGGCGATGACTCCGAAACTGCCCAAACCGAAAACACGAGCCGGCGGCGCTGGTTTAGGCGCCAAGCGTGAGACAAAAACTCCGCAACGCCGAATTGCGGCTCGGCCTCTTAGTGGTGCTTATCACCACCTCGGGCTATCTCTTGGTCCAACTGGCCGATAAGCCAAAATTACCCAGCGACTTGTGGTTATTTCTTGGTGTCGTAATCGCCCTTTACGGAGCGGCCCACTTTGCGGTGCGTCGACTCGCACCTAACGCCAACCCCGTTCTTCTACCTTTGGCCGCGTTTTTGAATGGCATCGGCTTTGTGGTTATCTCTCGCCTTGATCGCGACCTTGCCCGTAATCAAGCAGCGTGGACGGCCGCCGGAGTCGCGGCGTTCATAATCACCTTGGCTTTAGTGCGGCGAATAAGGACTCTTGAACGCTATCGCTACACATTTCTCTTCATCGGAATTATCGCCGTTTTGCTGCCGTTAGTGCCGAAACTTGGGAAAGAAATAAACGGTGCTCGTTTGTGGGTTGGTATCGGACCGCTTAATTTTCAACCCGGAGAAGCGGCCAAAGTTTTGCTAGTAATTTTTTTTGCGGCCTATTTAGTAGACAAACGCGAACTGCTCGCGAGCGGAACACGGAAATTTGGGCGCTTAATTTTGCCCGACCCCAAACACTTAGGGCCACTATTGCTCGTCTGGGGAATATCAATTTTGATTATGGTGCGACAAAAAGATCTTGGTTCGGCTCTGCTATTTTTTACTGTTTTTTCAACCATGCTCTACATCGCCACCGATCGAGTTTCGTATTTAGTAATCGGTGGCGTTTTATTTATTGGTGGGGCAACGATCGCCTACCAATTATTTGACCACGTACAAACTCGGGTAAGCACTTGGATTGACCCGTGGCCGGTGGCCGACGGAAAAGGTTTTCAAATAGTGCAGTCGATGTTTGCTTTTGGGACTGGTGGTTTGAGCGGAACTGGGCTCGGGCTGGGCAACCCCCAGCAAATTCCGAACGCGGCGACTGACTTTGTATTTTCCGCGATCGGCGAAGAACTCGGTTTAATAGGTGCGGTGGCCGTCTTGAGTGCCATTTTGTTATTAGTGGGATCGAGTTTCAATATCGCGATTAAAACTCCTCGACCGTTCTCAAAACTTTTTGCCGGAGGTTTGGCGACAATTTTGGGGGTACAGAGTTTCATAATCATTGCCGGTACAACTCGAGTAATCCCTCTGACTGGGATCACCTTGCCGTTTGTCTCTTACGGGGGTTCGTCTTTAGTGGCCAACTTTGTCATTTTGGCTCTACTAATGCGCATATCTGACGACACCGCTCGTGCCGCGGCCGAACAGCCGAGTCGGACTGCGCACGCGCTACCCCAGTGAATCGCTCATTGCGCCGAGTAGGCGGAGCAGTGGTAGTGCTCATCTTGATTTGTGTAGCCCAACTCACCTACTTACAAATCATTAACGCCGGCCATCTGGCCAACGACCCCCGCAACACTCGGGCCGCTTTGCGCGACATCAACCGCCCTCGGGGGCCGATCCTCAGCGCCGATGGAGTGGTTCTAGCCCGTTCAGTTCCGTCTAAAGACAACACTGAATTTAAGTACCAGCGCGAATATCCCGAGGGGGGGCTATTCGCTCAAGTAGTCGGCTACCAATCGTTCGTATTTGGCAACACTGGAGTTGAAAGTACCTACAACGACGCGCTAGTTGGGCGAGAAGCAGATTTACAACTCGACAACTTAAGTGACCTCGTTAGTGGAAGTAACGGAACCGGAACCGTAGTCCTCTCTCTGCGAGCCGACGTACAAAGAGAAGCGGCGGCCGCGCTTGGTCTACAACGCGGCTCAGTAGTAGTGCTCGATCTCACTACCGGCGAAGTAGTCGCAATGTATTCAACCCCGACCTACGATCCGAACCCGCTGGCCGGTCATAACTCACTGGAAGTTCAAAAAGCGTACAAGGCGTTGAACGACGACCCCAATAAACCAAACCTTTCGCGCGCGTTTCGCGAACTTTATGCCCCGGGGTCAACCTTCAAATCTGTTACCGCCGCGGTCGCGATTGACGAATCTGTAGCCACCCCCGCCGAGCCGGTCTACCCCACCCTGAGCCAACTTGACCTCCCGCAAACTGATTCGGTACTCCGCAATTTTGGGGGCAAGGAATGCGGGGGAAACTTGGCCGAAAGTTTGCGCCAATCATGCAATACGACTTTTGGCCAGATTGGTCTTGATTTGGGAAACAAATTTGTTGGCGGTATGCGCAAGTTTGGAATCGGAGTAATCCCACCCTTTGATGTTGCCCCCGGAGCGATTGCCAGTATTGGCCCGCCGGCCGGAAGTTTTGATCTCAACCAGCCTCTGTTCGCTTTTGCCGGAATTGGTCAAGGTGACGTGGCCACTACTCCTTTGCAGATGGCTCTGGCGGCGGCGGGAATAGGAAACGGCGGAGTGATTATGAAGCCCCACGTTGGGGCCGAGATAAAAAACAGCAAAGGAAAAGTTATCCGGCGCATTGCTAACGAACCGTGGCGCACAGCAACTTCAGCCACTACTGCTCAAGCGGTCAACACCATGATGACCGATGTGGTCGAACAAGGAACGGGGACCGCAGCCAAAATTACCGGAGTGCGCGTTGCGGGAAAAACCGGTACTGCTCAAGCCGACGGGGGGCCACCCCACGCGTGGTTCATTGCTTTCGCTCCCGCTGATGCGCCCCGCTATGCCGTTTCGGTAATAGTTGAACGCGGTGGATCACTCGGGTCAGAAGCGACCGGGGGGCGTGTTGCGGCACCAATCGCAGCCCGAGTATTAAAAGTAGCCCTGAACAAATAATGCCCGTATTTTCTAACTAATCCCTGCCCCAAAACTGACAACTAATGGCGATAGCGTAGACACAACATGAATGAAGTTCCGGAAGTACTGGCTGGTCGCTATGCGATTGAAGCCGAAATAGCTCGGGGGGGGATGGCCGATGTCTATTTGGCTCGTGACCTTCAACTCGATCGCCGAGTAGCGGTAAAAGTTTTATTCCCGGAATACTCTCGCGACCCAACTTTTGTTGAGCGTTTTCGTAGAGAAGCCCAGCAAGCCGCCATACTCACTCACCCCAACATCGTAAGTGTCTACGACTACGGACAAGAAGGCGATACCTACTTCATTGTTATGGAGTACGTAGAAGGAAAATCGCTGCGGGATGTTCTGCAAGTTGAGGTCACTCTCTCGCCGATGCAGTCGGCTCGCGTCGCTTCCGAAATCGCCGACGCGATTGAGTTCGCCCACCGCAACCAAGTCGTGCACCGCGACATAAAACCGGGAAATATACTTATTACTCCAACTGGGCAAGTAAAGGTGGCCGACTTCGGTATTGCGGCTAATCCGACTGATACCAAATCAGGTCTTACCAGTACGGGCGCGGTGATGGGCACCGCTAACTATTTCTCCCCTGAACACGCCCAGGGTCAGGCCGCTGATGGCCGCAGCGACGTTTACTCTCTCGGGATCGTCCTCTACGAAATGACTACGGGCCAACCTCCTTTCACCGGAGAAAGCCCGGTGGCGGTGGCTATGAAACACGTACGCGACGACCCCATAGCGCCCCGCAATATAAACCCTGAGCTACCGGTCGATCTTGAGCGCATCATCTTGACTGCACTCGCTAAAGATCCGGACTACCGCTACCAATCGGCCGCCGACATGCGCACCGATTTAATGCAATTTGGGCGCGGCCGCCCCCTTACTTTTGCCGCCGCTGCTGGGAGTGCCGTGGGCGCCGAAACGATGGCGACTCCGGCCGTAGCTGGCGGCGGGGCGGGGCGAGGAGCGCCGCCAGGAGAAGAACACGAGATGTGGGACAAGCCACCGCCCCGAAAAGGACCGATTATCGCCGGTGTCGTCGGAGTGCTTTTATTAATCGCGGTGGTGGCTTTCGCTCTCTTCGGACTTAACTCCGGTAGTGGCTCTGACGGTCCCGAACAAGTTGAAGTGCCTAACTTAGTGGGCCAAAGTTATGACGAAGCGGCCAAACAAGTTCGAGTGGCTGGTTTTCAAGTATCGCGTATTGACAAAGTCAGTGACCAAAGCGTTGACACTGTTATCAAACAAAGCCCCGATGCGGGACGGTTGTTAGCTAAGGGGCGAACGATATTTCTAACTGTTTCTTCTAAAGTTGTAACTATTCCGCAGTTAGTAGGTAAAACTTTTGAGCAAGCGCAAAGTACGCTCACCCGACTTGGTCTTGCAGTGGAAAGAGTTGACCTAGAAAGCCCAGATAAAGCCCCGGGTACTGTGTTGAGTACCGATCCAGTGGCGGGCACTAAAGCCGAAAAGGGGTCTACGGTCAAAGTAACGGTTTCGCTTGAGCCCCCCGTAGCCGTACCGGCCGTGGCCAATCAAGATCAAGTCCAGGCCCAAACCGCACTTACAACTGCGGGTTTTCAAGTGACGGTGGTGCCCACCGCGAGCCCGACCGTACCCGCGGGTAAAGCCATCGGCACTAATCCTCCCGCCGGCACCAAGGCGCCCAAAGGTTCAACCATCCAACTTCAAGTTTCGACTGGCCCCGACACCGTTGCCGTCCCGAACGTGGTCGGCCAACCTTTCGCGGCCGCGGCTGCGTCACTACAAGGGCTGGGTCTTAACGTAACGGTGAACGGATGCGGGACGGCGGGAGTGATTGCCAGTCAAAGCCCCGCCGCCGGATCAACCGTACCGGTGGCTAGCAACGCGACGATCAACTGCTAACTTTGTCCGGCCGCAATCTCGGATAAAAAATTAGCGATCAGTGGTCGGCCCGATTCGGTGAGTATGGCTTCGGGGTGAAACTGCACTCCTTCGATCGGAAACTCCACGTGGCGAAGACCCATTACTAAACCATCTTCTGTTTCGGCTGTAATTCGTAAAACATCGGGCACCGAATCGCGTTCTACTACTAAAGAGTGGTAACGAGTCGCGACGAACGGGCTCGGTATCCCGGCGAACACTCCGGTTCCGTCGTGAATTATTTCTGAAGTCTTACCGTGCATTACGCGTGGAGCTCGCTCGATACTTCCTCCGTAAAGGGCGCCGATACATTGATGACCTAAACAAACCCCCAGCACCGGAGTTCCGGCTTCGCCCAAACTTTTAATCGCGGCCGAAGAGATGCCTGCATCTTCGGGGCGGCCGGGGCCAGGTGAAATCACTAGTCCGTCAGGATTTAGTGCTGCTAACCCGGCGAGATCTATTTCGTCGTGCCGGTACACCTCGGGTTCGGCTCCTAGTTCACCTAGGTACTGAACCAAGTTGTATACGAAAGAATCGTAATTATCGATGACTACTACTCGGGCGCCCACGCACTGACGCTACCCGAGTGGGTTGGGGTGAAGACCAGATTTATCGGCAACAAGGCTCACCAGCCGATAGAGTCAAATAACTATGAGACGTAAAAAATCGTCGCGAGCCAAAACTCCCATCGGGGTATCTAAGGCTCAACTCAACGCCCCCGGGCGTTACACGCCCCCCAAAGCCAAGTCGCGCCATAAGTCACCGCCGTGGGTTTCGGCCTCGATGTTCACCTGCTTGCTGGTCGGGTTTGCCGTAATTCTGGGCAATTACCTCAGTTTGTTGCCCGGCGGCCAAGCCCAGAACTCTTATTTATTTCTTGGTTTGGGGCTCATAATCGTCGGCTTTGGGCTCTCGACTCGGTTGCGCTGAGATAAATACCACGGTTGTCATTTGCCCCAGACTTATCCCCAGTCTGGGGATAAGTCTCAATCGACCGGAACCATGTCTTCTCGACAGTGCCTCGGAGCGTCGGGCGCTTCCCCCGCTTGGGCTGAGGTCATGGTCACTTCTGAACCGCATACCGAACAAGAAAACCGCAGGCTTACCGGTACCACCGCTGCGGGGTCGGGTTGTTCGTCGGGGGCAATGCGAAATTTGCGCAAAGTAGACGCCCCGACGGCGTAGATAAATATCGCCACCGCCGCCGCTACTAGCACCCGCAAGACCCATCCCAGAGTCGATATCGCCAGCAGGTGACCCAGCACTAGAGGCGTTCGATGATGGTGGCGTTAGCCATTCCCCCACCTTCGCACATCGTCTGCAGTCCGTAACGACCGCCCGAGCGCTCAAGTTCGTTGAGCAAAGTGGCCATCAATCGGCTACCCGAACACCCCAATGGGTGACCGAGAGCAATCGCACCACCATTGACATTGACCCGATCCATGTCGGGGTGGTGTTCTTTTTCCCACGCCAATACCACCGGCGCGAATGCTTCGTTTATCTCCACTAGGTCCATATCGCTGATTTTCATTTTGGCCCGTTCAAGGATTTTGGTAGTTGCGGGAATGGGGCCAGTGAGCATCATGACGGGATCGACCCCAGCCAGAGCAAACTCCACAAACCGAGCCCGGGGAGTTAGCCCCAGCGCGAGAGCTTTTTCTTCACTCATAATTAGCGTGGCCGCGGCGCCATCAGAGATTTGGCTGGAGTTTCCCGCCGTTATTACCCCGCCTTCGGGTTGAAAAGCGGGCTTGAGGCTCGCCAGTTTTTCAATGGTGGTTTCAGGCCGAAAGGTTTCGTCGCGAGCAAACATTTGTTCACCCTCGTCGGTTGTCACCGGTACCGGAATAATCTCACGATCAAACCGACCTTCGTCGGTAGCCCGCGCGGCCCGCAACTGCGACTGCAGAGCAAACTCGTCGTTGGCTAAGCGAGAGATGTCCCATTTTTCGGCGATGCGCTCGGCGGAAATTCCTTGAGGGATTAGGTCAAAGCGTTCAAAAACTTTCGGACCAAAAGGCATTGAGCCGGGTAGAAACGATGCTCCCATCGGAACTCGAGTCATCGACTCCACCCCGGCAGCAATAACTACGTCGTACGCTCCGGCCATTACTCCTTGCGCGGCAAAATGTGCGGCTTGCTGTGAAGACCCGCACTGACGATCGATGCTGGTACCGGTAACCGACTCGGGAAATCCGGCCGCGAGGGCCGCGTTGCGACCGACGTTGCCGGCTTGATCGCCCACTTGCATTACGCAACCCATAATCACATCATCAACTAACGCGGGGTCGAGGTCGCTGCGTTCTACGAGCGCGCGCAAGGTGTGCGCGGCCAAATCCACTGGGTGCCAATCTTTGAGTGATCCGTTGCGTTTGCCCATTGGGGTGCGTACTGCGTCGATGATTACTGCGTTAGTCATAAATCTCCTTCGGTAAAGCCCGTGGGGGCTAGCAACTGGTCCTTGGGTGAACGATCCCGATCCCAGCACATTACGCTGAGTAGCCATGCCCCGAAACATGGATCGCAGCTTGGGTGATGGCGGTATGCCCCTACTCGGATCGCTCGGCCTTGTCTTTACAGCCTACGGCGAAGGCTGGGTTGAGGCCACTTGGCAAGTAAGCGAACTGGCGGCCAATCCGTTGGGCGGAGTGCACGGCGGAGTATTCGGCGTTATTCACGATGCCGCGATGAACTTCGCGGCCAATAGTGCGCTCGAATCGGGTGACCGAGCCACCACTTTGGAAGTTTCTTACCAAATCATGCGAGCCGCAACGGCCGACGACGCCCTGTCGGTGCGGGGCGAAGTAACTCGAGTAACCCGACAAGTGGCTTACGTGCAATCAACCGTTAGCAAACTCGGAGACAAAAATCAGCCCGATGAAGTCGTAACGCGCGCCACCGCAACTTTTTTACTGCGGCGCAAACCCGCCGAGTGAACGCTACCGGCTCAACCGCGACCACCACTCAAGCGTTAGGGGTTCCGTTATCTAAACGCTGGCGGTTTGGTTGGATCGGCGAAATTGCCGTAATGATAATTATCTACCAACTTTACGACTTGGGTCGCGACCGCGCTACCGGTGCTACTGCCGCCGCGTTTGCTAACGCACGCGACATTGTTGCGGCCGAAAAAACGCTCGGCATCTACTGGGAGCTAACCGTACAACAGGCGTTTCTAAATGTTGATTGGTTTATGGCGTTTTTTAATATTTACTACGGCACTATCCACTTTTTTTTACCTTTGTTTACCCTAGTTTTTCTTTACCGAAAATTTCCCGTCCGTTATGTCCGGTGGCGTAACACCCTTATCGCCATGTGGGCCATCGCCATCGCGACATTTGTTTTTTATCCGCTGATGCCGCCCCGCCTAATGCCCGAAAAGTACGGCTTTGTCGACACCGCGGCCGAATATTTTAACTTTGGCCCGCAAGTAAAAGTTGAATACGCCGCCGACGGTCAACCGGCTGCTTCGGCGCTGGCCCAGTACGGGAACCCATTCGCGGCCATGCCGAGTTTTCATGTGGGTTGGAGTACTTGGTGTGTTCTCGCCTTGTGGCCAGTAGTACGGCGCAAATGGTTGCGAGCGCTATTGGTGTTTTACGCCTTCACCGTCATCTTCACTATTACCGTTACCGCTAATCATTGGTTACTAGACGCAGTGGGCGGCTGGATCGTGCTCGGTCTGGGCTTTAGCGTGGCTCTAGCCATCGAGCGTATTCGCCGACTAGTAGCCAAACCTGAGTCTTAGTTCGCCGAGCAATACCGCTTACTTATCGACACCCGCCCGCGTCATTGGCTGAAAACTATCGGCCGCGTGGCGATAGACCCAAAAAACTCCGTCCACTACATCGTGGTTAGCGTCAAAAGCTAACGGTTGACCCAAAATACTGGAGTCGAGACGAACATCGGGCAACGCTTTAGTGACTTTGGCTCTTGTAGTCGAGCCGTTGACACAAGTTTTTCGAGCGGCGGTGAGTACGGCCTCCATGGCCACATAAGCCGGGCCACCGTAAGGGGCCAAGTCATCAAATATCTGCCCGTAGAGTTTGATTGTGTCCTTGCCCTGTGGAGTAATAGATACGTCGGGGGCAAAAGACGAAACGTAAGCGCCAGGAACGTTGAACTCAGTGAGAGAAAACATGCTGTCGCCCGCCACGATGGCGGGAAACTTACCCGAGTCTCTCACCGCGTTGACGATATTGACTCCGTCTTCCGGAAGTAAAATGGGAAGAACCAGAACATTGGTTGATGGGGTTACCGCTTGGGCTACCGAACTCATGTCTTTTTGTTTTAAAGTGATCTTGGTCGTAGAAACTTTCACTCCTTTGGCTTTAAGAGTGCGGACAACCCCTTTTGCTAGGCCGATGGAATAAGGTTCGTCGTCTACTACAACGAGAACTTTTTTAGGCTTTAACGACGACTCGATGAACTGGGCAATAGACGGGCCCTGAACGCTGTCGTTGGCCACCACTCGAAAAAAATTGCTTAGTGAACCTTCGGTCAAAACCGTGGCCGTAGCCGAAGGCGATACGTAACTAAGCCCGGCGGCATCAAGGACAGGGCCCACTGATTTAGTAACCAGTGAAGAAGACGGACCCACTACCCCGATAATTTTTTCGTCCGCGGCTAAGCGCTGAGCTTCCACCACCCCGCGGTCCACTTCGGTAGAGCCAACGTTAGCGGGGGAAATAGTAAAAGATGTTCCGTTATCTTTATTGAATTGGTCAAGCGCCACCCGGGCCCAGTTAAGTTGGACCGTGCTATTTGCTTGCCCGGCGCCGTAAGGGGCTATCACGCCGATGACCCCCGCGCAGGGGGCGGCCGTGGGCGGATCGGACTCGGTGCTGGCTAACGCACTGCCGAAACCGACCATAAGGACTGCGGCCATTACCAACCCTGCGGTTAAAAATAATCGCTTCGTTACCACAGCACCAACAATCCCACCGCAGAAATGACCAAGACCGTGGCCGACACACTTAGCAATAAGAACTGCGCGCTTTGAGAACGCAAAGTCGCGGTTAGACCACCGGTCAAAAAAGCAATGGCCAAAATCGCTTCGAGCAACTCCAAACTGTGAGCTTGGTGGATTTCGTCTTCCGCTTTGATCAATTCTGCTTCAGCTAGGTCCAACACCTCGTTGGTGTCAATAACTTTACGAGGGGTTATCCACTCGGGGTTGGCGGAAGAAAAAGGTGAGGCGGGGCGATTAGAAGCGGGGGCGTTCAGCCACCAGTCGATAGTTTTTTGTGTCGAGGGTGCCATCAGTGCTCGAATCTCTTGAGCGCGCAAGGTGTCGCCTTGCTGGAGTGCCTCTTCGTAGGCAATAAACACGGACCGCTCGTCGCTAACTAACTTGTTGGAGTCTTGGGCCGCGGTATTGGCGTTGTTTACCGACTGGGTAGAAAATGTGAGAGCAACTTGTGAGTTACCCAAGTGAGATGCGGCGCGCCAAGCGGTAAGCCCGGCCACCAAGGCGGCCAATCCCAAAATAAGCGCGATAGCCAATGGAAGCCACGCGGGGCCAGTCAGGGTCATGTGGTTATCGTGACCACCAGCGTGGTTATGTGACTTCGCCATATTTTATTATTATCTTTCTTTACGCCAACATTTTTGCTGGTGGAGACGATGGGACTCGAACCCACGACCCCTGCCTTGCAAAGGCAGTGCTCTAGCCAACTGAGCTACGTCCCCAAGATGAAGCCAAGGCTATCGGAGACTAATAACTAACACTCAAACTCAAGTTGGGCGAACCGCGTCAATCAAACGACTGGTTCCGGGAACAAAGACCACTGCCCCTTTGCCCGAAGAAGCGTGCACATAGCCGCCACCCACCCAAATGCCGACGTGGCCGCTCCAGCCTTCGGTCGTCGTTATCAAGTCGCCCGGTTGGAGTTGATCGAGCGGCACCTGCACCCCGCGGTTGCGTTGCGCTCCCGAGTAGTGGGGTAAAGAGATTCCGCCGGCTTGCCAGGCCCGCATGGTGAGTCCCGAACAGTCGTAAGCATCTGGGCCGGCGGCGGCGTAAACGTAAGGCTTGCCTATCTGCGAACGAGCGAACGCCGCGGCGGCTCCGGCTCCTCCGCTGGGGTCAGGCACTGGGCCCGACCAGTTTTTACCTCCCGATGGCGGGCGGGCGACCGCCGCCCGAGCGGCTTGGGCTTGGCGGACCAATTCTCCGATTTGTCCCTGAACTTGACCGAGTAGTGCCCGTTGCTCGTTGGTCGCCGCTTCGGCCTGAGCCTTAGACGCGGCCAAAGCCGAGGTTTCGGTCTGGGCGCTTTGGCGGGCCGTTTCGGCGTCGCGCTGTTGGACCACTAGATCGGCCCGAGCTTGCGCAAGTTCACTAATAATATCGTTGTCCTTAGCGTTTGCGGCCGACGAATAAGCATTGCGAGTATTCATTTCCGTCGCACTGGACGAATCAAAAAGTGAAACCGACCCGTCGACCCCTTTGCCGCGGTACATCGATACTGCTCGAGACCGCACCAAAGCGCTGAGGCGAGTGGTCTCCGCCTTGGCAACTTGAATTCGAGTTTCGGCGTCGAGAATTTTGGCTTTGGCACTATCCAGGCGAATCTGCGCCGCGTTGAGTTGCTCGCTTAGGGCGTCGAGCTTGGCCCCGTTTTCGTTGAGTTGTGCTTCAAGGGTGGCGGCTTTGGCCTTGAGGCTGTCGATCGGAGCCGCGCCCGCGACGCCGCTCAGCGCGCCGGCAAAAAGCGCGCCGAACGCCACTCCCGCCATTACGGTGCGGATGGATACGCGCCGACGCAATAAAAATTTGCTCATAAGAAAAGTCCTAAATCAGTAATCTGATCGAACGAATTACGAACCCTAACCCTAGCGCAGCGTTACCAGAAATGTTAGTCGGGGCCGGTATGAAACCCTTAATTTATAAGGTTTTCACTCAATAACTCTAACTAAATCAGGAACAACCCAGGGCGACGCGATCCGCAGTGGGTACCGGCGGGGTGGTGTTAGCGCAAGTCTGCTCGGCGTCGGCGGCAATGTCGGTTGCTAGCCCAAGCCAGACTGTCCCGCGAGCCTTAAAAACCGAGAACGACTCGCTGGTTACACCTCCATAAGTGACCGAGATGATCTGACTGGCGTAACCGCCCGAGCACAAAGGTGTGGCTGGCAAAACACTGCCCGGTGGCGTGCTCCATTTCGCTACGTACGCGCCGTACACCGCGTCGGTGCTGCACGCGGCGGGAACGGGAGCCGCAGTAGTGGTGGTGGCTGCTGGCTTAGTGGTGGTGGCGCCGGGGCGAGTAGTCGTGGTTGTGGTGGTGGTAGTAGTTGACGAAGTTGGCCCCAGGCACGAAGTGTTGTCGATGGTCCCGTCGGTGCGAATAGTGCGACAAAGGATTGCCCCGAGGAGATTGGCGTCGGCCAAAGTGGCGCCGCGAAAGTCAGCGTCGGTCAAGTTGGCTCCGGTGAGATTGGTGTTTTTCATATTCGCGCCTCTAAACGAGACGCCCCGAGCGTCGGCGTTCACAATAACGGCACCCACCAAAGTGGCGTCGGTCAAGTTAGCCCGCGACATGTCTGCCCCCGAAAGATCCGCTCCGGTCAGATCCGCGCCAACGAGATTTGCTTTTTCAAGGTCAGAAAACCGCAGATCGGCTCCGGGGCAAGAAGTGCCGGGCTTAATCACGCAGTCACCAATAGTACGAATCTTGGCTTTGCCCGAGTCTTTGGATTTATTCGACGAATCGCTTCCTCCGCCACAAGCCGCGAGTACCAAGGCCAGGGCTACTCCAAGGGCCACTAAACGCCTACTGCTCATATTGGCAACTTAGCCCTGATCGGCGGGCTTTTAGGGGATAACGAACCGAGGAGCCCAGCGGAGGCCAATGTCCCACCGAACGACTACAAACAAACCTATGAAAACTCAACGACCCCAATCGATGATTGTGATTGCGCTACTGGCGGTCGCCTTGATCGGATCGGGTTTTCTCATGGGCCACGCCAACGCCGAAGGGGGGACCGGATTGCGCTTGCCGGCGGTTAGCGCTCCCAACCCGACCGACAACCCACTGGGCGAGAGCGATGGAACCGGGCCGGAGAAAAAAGACTCCCCCATAAAAGAACCGGCCTCACCGATTGAATTAACCCGCCAACTCGACCGACTCACCGATACGGTCAAAGAACTTAGTGACCGACTAGCCAAATCGACCGCCGAAACTACTCAGTTACGCACCGAGCACGACGCGCTCAACTTATTAGTTTTAGGGCTGACCAACAAAACTGGACAACTCGATGAGTCGGGGCGCTACACCGGAACGGTTAGCCCCGAACAGTTGAGTCGCCGTCTGAACGTGGACGAGATTGAGGGCTGGTGGCCGTTGAGCCGCACCGAAGGGACTATGGCCGCTAATCGCATCACCTTGAGTAGTTGTTGGGATTCGTGGGATCGAGCCGGAGTGGCCGGACCGGATTACAACGGCACCCTGACCTGCAAATACACCAATCGGCTCTAGTTGACGCGTTAGCCCGAGAGAGTTCCTCCGAAAACTTGCCAGGCTAGAGCGCTCTTAGCCACCAAACTCAAGATTAGATAAACCCGCTCGCCGTAGAGGTAGTCGGCCCACTTGCCCTTGCCGCGATACTGGAGCCACTGGTTGATGGCGAAGCAATTAAACAAAATAAACAGAGTGATAAAAATCACATAAACAAATATCGGAACGCCACCCCCTTCTTTCTGTGAACCAACGATGGCAAAAGTGATAGCGACCCAGGGGATAATCCCCGCAATGCAACCGAAGACGAACGGGAGCCAATCAACGCGGCTGCGGCCTTGATTTATTCGCTCCATTAGCAAGCCAAACAAAATCATGGTGGCATTTATCGCAAAAAGTCCCAAGAGGGCGTAGAAATTATTAATTCCGGTGAGCATGGCGATCAGTAAAATCATTATGGAAGCACTGATCGAGTACTCAATCCAGCGGGCGTAGTTGATACCCGCCCGCAGATTTTTCTCGTACCAGCCCACTAGTTTTGAACTAGCCACCAGAGCGTGATCAGCAGCCGCTAAAAATAAAAATAAGAAAATAAGTGGCCCGTAAGGCATATCGAAGAGGACAACGGGCTTCGAAAGAACTGTCCCGGGTGGCCCTTCTTGGAAGGCCGCGATAACTGGGATCGAGAAATTATTACTGAAAAACAAAATCGCTACCGCTTGGAGCGCCAAGACTGAGGCCGTTATCCGATTCAGTCGACGGAGGCGAGCCAAGGAGTTAGTCGTGGCGTCGAGGCTCGAGTTTGCGCTAGTAGTCATTAAGCCAAAGTAGTCGCCGCAAGAGGGCTACTCTCGGTTCACCGATAAGTATCGACCGCAGGAGACAGGTCTTATGACTAACACCGAAACCCCCCCCATAGAAGGCCCCGCAGCTGGGCGAAAAGGACGACCGCAATTAGCAATATTCCTTCTGATCATGGGGGTTATCTTGGCCCCCCTTACCACCGTGGCCATTTTTGCTAAAAATCAGATCACTAACACCGACCGCTACGTCGAAACCGTCTCCCCGTTGGCCAGTGACCCCGCGATTCAAGAAGCAGTGGGAACTTTTGTCGTTGACCAACTTTTTGCCGCCGTCGACGTCGAAGAACTAGCGGCCGAAGCGTTGCCCAAAAAGGCACAATTTCTCGCCGCCCCGTTGGCGGCCGGAGTCCAGAATCTGACCAAAAATGTCGTAGACCGATTCTTGACGTCCGATGAATTCGCTCAACTCTGGGACACGGCCAATCGGGCCGCCCACGACCGAATCGTAAGTGCTCTTACTGGTGAAACCCCCAGCGGAAAAAAAGCAGTAACGGTTGACGACGGAACGGTAAGTCTCAATCTCGGACCAGTTATAGAAAAAGTGGCACAAAAGTTAGGGGCCGACAATCTGGCGATTTTTGAAAGAATCGATCTCCCCGTCGCTTCAACTCAATTCAAGATTCTTGACACCAGAAACTTAGGAGTAGCGCGAGCCGGAGTTAGTTTTCTCGAAACTCTGGCCTGGATACTTCCGATACTGATGATTTTATGTTTTATCGGTTCGGCGCTGCTCGCGCGTGACCGGCGTCGGGCCACTATTCGAGTCGGAGTAGCAGTAGCGATGACTGCAGGAGCCATCTTGGTGATTCTTAATATTGGTCGCACATTGTTCGTTGACCTAATGATCGGAAATTCCCTATCGGTAGACGCGGGTACCGCGCTTTACGACACAGTGCTGCGATTCGTCAAAGCTTCCCTATTAGCCGTAGGCGTTATCGGTCTAATCGTTGCCATCTCGGCTTGGCTTACTGGACCGGCCGGACCGGCCGTGCGGGTGCGCGGCGCGTTGAAAAGCGGCATTAGTGGACTGCGAGATCAGGCAGAATCGAGTGGTTGGAAGCCCGGCCCAGTGGCGCAATACGTCACGGACCACCTTAAAATTTTACGGTGGGCGGTAATAGGCGCGGCCTTCGTTTTATTGTTGCTGGTGGGACGAACCTCCGTTGGCTCGGTGCTGCTACTCGTAGTGCTGGCGTTGATCGCTTTGGGTGTACTTGAATTTATGGGCCGTGCCACTACAGCAAAAGATCCTTCCGACGAAAAGAGCGAGAAGACGCCGGATACAAGTTCTAACTAATCACTGATTGGAAGGACGAATATGGAAGTAGTTACGCTGGGAACTGGTTCGCCCATACCTGATGCCAACCGAGCGGGGGCTGCCACTTTGGTGCGAGCGGGAAACGCCACTCTCCTCATCGACTGCGGTCGAGCAGTGGTTATGCGTTTAGTTGCTGCCGGAGTATTTCCCCCGATGCTCACCCAACTATTGATTACCCATTTACACAGCGACCACATCAACAACTTCAACGATGTACTCACTACTCGTTGGATAATGTCTCCCGTTGATAACCCGCTACCCGTTATCGGACCACCGGGAACCGCGGCGTTTGTCGATCAAACCATCGCCATGTTAAAAGACGACATTCACTACCGGCTTGAACACCACAACGACCTCAACTGGAACCCGTCGTGCACTACCCAAGAAATAACTTCCGGAGTGGCTTGGGAGGCCGAGGGGGTGCGGGTTACCGCCGCTCCTACTGACCACCGCCCCGTGTCACCCAGCATTGGGTTTCGTATTGAGGCCGACGGCGCGGTGGTGGCGATAGCGGGAGACACCATCCCGTGCGCTGGACTCGACGAAATATGCGCTGGCGCCGACATCTACGTCCAGACAGTTTTACGACCCGAATTAATTAAAGCTGTTCCCAGCCCGCGCCTTCAAGACGTCCTTGATTATCACTCCACTTGCGCCCAGGCGGGTGCTACCGCGGCCCGGGCCGGAGTAAAGACTTTGGTCTTAACTCACTTGGTACCCGCACCCGCTCCCGGGACTGAATCAGAATGGATTGCCGAAGCGGCGAGCGAGTTCGCCGGCGAAATAATTGTGGCCGCAGATTTACAATCAATCAGTACTTGATTTAACGAACGCCAAAAAAACTAAAGAAGTCTCGCTCACCCGGTACTAAATAGCGATCACCGCCTCGCACCATCTCGGGTAACAATTTGGTCCCGGTTACTTGCGCAGGGTCGGCTAAAAATTCTGAACTATAGGTATAAGCACTAACCCAGTCGGTATTTATATCCAACTCCATTGCTCGCACCGCACCCGCTCTTTGCAAAAGAATCGCGAGCGACTGCGCGTTAAGACCCGGACCTCCTACATAAACCATCGCTCCAGTGGCGGTAGTTCCTACTCCAGATCGCCACACGAATACCTTGTTGCCCAAAGTTGCTCCCCAGGCTCCATTGGTATTGTTGGGAATGCCCGGAGCAACCTCCCCGTTATCTACCAACAGCGCCAAATTTTGCCGCACGGAAGAAATGCTTGGGCCCATTACGAAGTCACGACCCCATAAGCCCACGCTGGCCTTTCCAGCCGTATCGATCACCAGCGAAGCAGCGCCGTCAGCCAAAGGAGTGACCATCTGCCCCAAGGTGAATACCCCGCCGCGAGCAGCGTTCATTTTAAATCCCGAATTAAAAGCGGCCACCAACGAAGGGCGGAACTCTTCCGGAATTTTCGCCCCCCAAGGTTTGGGACCGTTGGGAGGTTCGTTAAGTCCCACAACGTAATCCGCTTTAAGCAAAGAGGTATCCAGCCACATCGCCCCCGCAACCAGACTCGTATGAATTGTGTCGGGGCGGAAAAAGGTCTGGTAGACCGCAGGATAACCCGCCACTTGACGCCCCGTAGGCTGCCACACCCCTTCACCGGCTAATGGATCGGCCACCAAAGGAATCATGTTCGTCGGCGCAGACAAGTGGGGAACTGCGTTGAGAAATGGCGCGTAAGAACCGGCCACACTTACTGATCCTTGGTCGGTTTTCTTTTCTGGCAACCCCCCTTTTACCGTTCCCCCTTTAGGGGGAGGATTTTCGCTGTACCACCAGTGCTCAACCGTATTGATCGCGCTGTTCATACCGTGATCGCGAAACCACTCCACCACGCGCACTTGCCATCGGTCGGTTCCAGGAGCACTTAGGGCTTGATACATTGACCAACCAATTGGGATCATTAAAATAACAATCACCAAAGCAACGCTGCGTCGGATTATCTTGTTTCGCCGCTTACGCTTGGCCTTTTGTTCGTTATCTTTGTTCGCTACTATCTCCGACCGAGTGGCCGGAGTCGTAACTTCAGTTTGGCTCTTGCCCTTATTTTTCTTGCCCTTATTTTTCTTGCCCTTATTTTGGGTATCGCGTAATGGCTCGGATGGTAAAAGGGGGTTGGTTGAGTCGGGCATCAAAGCAGGTTAGCGTTGGGGGCGTGGACCAAAAAGTCGAACAAGAGTGGGAAACCCCTTCGCCGGAAGAAATTATCGCCCTAACTCGAGCCCACGTCGAGGCCCTGGAGACTTCCGCCGACGACGGCATCTGGGTGATGGCCGGAATGCACCACTTGTTAGTACGCACTACTGGCCGGCGCACGGGCGACGAGCACAAAGTGGCCCTGCCGGTATGGTTCGACCCCGAAGGTCACCGCATTGTGGTCGCCTCTTTTGCCGGCGCTAAAAAAGACCCCGCCTGGTA
>CAFBOF010000029.1_pt1 | contig 17159 bp, 15 predicted proteins | sample 7269391 | NCBI WGS metagenome assembly CAFBOF01 (sample SAMEA6814105, study PRJEB35770) | uncultured Actinomycetes bacterium | biome: Freshwater; feature: Freshwater reservoir; material: water | place: Czech Republic | collected 2017-07-26 | depth 30m m
CCATCTACAGTTACGGGGGCGGGGGCTTTACTCCCGAACGCTTTTTTATCTTTATGGGTGGGGCCATGGTCGGCACGGCGGCGCTGACCGGTATCAATTGGGCCTTTACCGGAGAAAAAGATACAACCGAAGGGCTCCCAGGATGAACGTTGTGATTAGTCGGCTGGCCGGAATGATATTGGCGGGCGTTTTGCTGGCGGGCTGCTACGGCAACAATGTGCCGGTCACGGTTATCTTCAACCCACCGGTGACTACTACCACCGCGCCGGCGCCGTTCGCTTGCGAGATAAACATCAGGCCGACTGGATTGTGGAATAGCGATCCGAAAGGCTACGAAGTCAGAGTTACCGCCAATAGAGCGCAAACTGTTTGGGTTTACGTTGGCTCCGGCTCGTGGAGCACGGTGTTGAGCGTCAACACCACGGCCAATCAAACCGCCCAAATCTTCGCCAACGCCCCCCGCTCGGTTGTATCGGCTCAGGTTTTGGTGGAGGGATTTGACCAATCAGGGATAATCAGTTCGCCCTACGCCAACTGTAGGCAATCGATTAACTGGTAAGTACGCGTAGCCGAGCCTGTCCCCGAGCCGTCTGGATAGGGCCTAGCGGGAAACTAGCGTTAGCAAAAATCGCGATATAGACTTATCGGATGAACCGACCGGCGTGGACAGCAAAACCTAAATTTCTAATACTTGCCGTTGGCCTACCCGTTTTAATCTTGGGTGGCGTCTCGAGTGCGCTAATCGTCACCAACTCCGAAAACCAAAGCGAGACCACCGAAGTTGAAGCCACTTCCACTACCACTACAAGCACAACGGCAGTTCCGGTGGTCGAAGAAGAAGTACAGGGTTGGATCAATAATATTTCGGTAGATAGCCGCAACGCGTTCAACCAATGTTTTGCTGGCCGCATACCTAGAAGTGAAGTAGTCGCTTTAAGAACAGACCTCAATTATTTGTATTCTATGGAGCCACAATATAAGCAAATAGTAATGGATTGCTATGAAAAACTTCGGCAAACCAACGCAGAAGTAGGCAGTTATGACTACAACCAACATTTCGCACCGCGACCGACATGTGATACACCACCGGATATTGTCGGGATGACTCCCAATGAAGCAAGGCAAAACTTTTCACAATTTCGCGACCCTTATGCGGGGGGGGCATGGCGGGGCGAGATACTGTCTGGGCCTTGCATACCTATTCTCGCTTGGGCTGATCCATGTGAGGGGTATGAATTCACTCCCGATGATCTGAATAACGCAAAAATAATAGTCGGGCTGCCCCCGACTCCGGGTCCCGTGCGGTGGTTTAATATGCCCTTTGGCGTAAAAGTCTTGCCGGTATGCCCACCAGTTACCCCTCCGACAACGTCAACAGACCCGCCAATTGGTTAGAACCGCACGACTAACTGATCTCTACCAGTAGTGATTACCGTCGTCGGGGTTGTCCGGGGGCACAACGCCATACTTAGCCCGCACTTCTTCTAAGGGTAAGTGGGCCACCGCAAGATGGTCGATAAAAGCAAAGTCTCCGGTGCACTGCGCGCCTCGAGCCAGCGAACTTCCTAATAGGTCGGCTGCGCCCGGACGGGCGAGGGTGTGTTCGGTAGAAACGATGTCGTCGATAGTGCTGATGCCGGCTTCGTGGATCACCATGGGAGAAAGAAACGAAAAAGTATTGACTGAGTTGTCGTTCATGGCCATCTGAAAGCCTCCGAGGGCGATTTCGCCTGGGCCGCTGGGGGCGATCCCGGAGATGACGTGGATCATGTCGTGGGCCAAATAGAGATACGTGTTGGGTGAAACATCTGTGCCCGGAGTACAAAATCCGTAGCGCACATGAAACTGCGCGAGGGCATAGCCCAAAGTGTCGGCGGGCAAATCGTGCATCGCTTCGACTCGAGCTATTAGTTCGGGGTCGGGAGTGGTGAGCGAAACATCTTTGGTCCGGTAAGCGGGCTCGGTGCGGTCTAACACCATTGCGTCGAAGTAGCGGTCGAAGTCGGCTTTGGCACGCGCCACCCCTTCGTTGATTTGGGTGCGAAAGATAGAAACCTGTTCGGGTGACGAGCCCAGCGCGGCCGAGTATTGCTCGGCCCGAGTTACCTGCGTGTCGGTTAACGGGTGGCGACACATTTCGAGAGTGAACATCAACTCGCTAAAACGGCGGCGCATGGCGGGGTCAAGGAGCGCTTGGGCCAGCGCTTCGGGATCGAGCGGAGATGCCTTAGCGACGTCGAGATCGTCACGGCCCCAGAGGTGGGTGCTAATTGCCTTGAGTACTGAGATCTGCTCGGCGGTGGGGCCGTCGTCAACATCGATGACGCCGACGAGACCGCGAAAAACTGGCTCGACGTATTCGGGGGTGACCAAGATGGGCATAACGAATTTTACCGCCGATAGGCGGCGACTATTTGAGTTGGCACCGCAGCCTCGGCCACGGTGTGATTAGATAGACGCTCGCACCCGCAAACGCAAGGAGATGAACCCATGAGAGGCCGAATGACTATTGCTCTTGTTCTTGTGGCTAGCGCATATTTGAGCGTCGCCAATGTCTCATCGGCGGGAGCGCACGCCATTATTCAACTAAACGGCGTGCCGGCGGTGGCGGGTAAGACCAGCGCCATGACACTAGAAATCCAACACGGCTGCATAACCGGCGGAGGCGGAACCGTTGGAGTAACGGCACAGTTGGGGAAAAACTTTGGCGTTGTTACTCCTCAAGTTGTAGACGGATGGACGGGATCAGCGGCTAAAAACGGATCGGGCACAAGCGTTACCTGGGCTGCAACTGGTGCTGCTCAGCCTTTTGACCAACCCCTGTTGTTGCCGCTGCAAGTGAAGTGGCCGAGCAAATCTGGCGTCTACTCGATTACCGCTACCCAAACTTGCAGCGGGCCCAGCGGAGAAACGACTTGGAGCGAGCCAGTAAAACCGGCTACCGCTAATAGCCCGTCGCCCCCGCTCACTCCGCTGGCCACGGTGTGCGTTTTGCCCAAGCGGCTAGCCAAATCATCGTCACCCAGTGCGGTCAAAGCTATTGATAAGTTGTGCGCAGTAGCGAGTTTGTCCCCAAACAAATAGTCAACTACTAGGAGGAATCCCATGGACATTAACGGAATATCGGGTGGCGCGATTTTAATTGTGGCGATCTTGTTTGGCCTCGTGGGTTACGCCATGGGCAAACCCAAGGGCTATCCCGGGGTGGGGTTTTTCCTCGGACTATTGCTGGGCTGCATTGGGTTAGTGATCGTAGCGATAATGCGCCCCGCCAAGCGCGACTGACCAGTTAAAGCAATGGGCCCAACTCGGCCACTACTGCCTAGGTCAGTTGGGTTGATAGCGCTACTTGCGCTAATGGCCGGCGGGGTTTTTGTTTCTTCTGCCTACGGGGGGCCAGTAACCGCAAGCGGCTATTCGGTGGCGTCGGTTATGGATATGACTCCCCGCCAGCAATGGAACGCCAACTTCGGCTATTGCGGAGAAACTAGTTTCATACAAGCCGGTATGTACTACGGGCAATACACCTCGCAGTGGACTGCTCGCAACCTTGCTGCGCCCGGGGTGCCCCAAACCAAACGCACCAGCCAGCTATTACTCAACGCAAACGATCTAAAAGCGGCGAAAAAGATGAAACTAAACGCCACTAGTTTCGACCACCGACGCTCGCGCACCACCCAGCAATATTTCGAGTGGGTTAAAGCCCAAGTCGGGCGAGGATACCCGGTGATTATCGGGGTCTACGACAACAAGCGCGCCCTTGACGAGCCGCTACCGGGCGATCCGGATTATGACCACATTGCTCCAGTGATGGCCATCGACGAAAAAACCATCACTATCAGCGATAACGGCCTGTACGAAGATCAACTCCAACGGCCCTATCTATTTACCTACTCGCGGGCCAGTTTCCCCAAAACTCGGTCTCAAGCCAACCAACAAGGCGGTGCGATTTACTCGCTGCGCGCTACTGCGCCTAACTTTGCCACCGCGGTAACGGGGGTGCGCGACCGAAGCGGGGTCACTGCTGCGGTGCGCCTCACCGCCAACATAAACGGTGAAGGTATTCAAGACCAGCCCAAACTAAAAGCGGCCCCACCCCCACTGCCCGTTACCCTCACCGCCACGGTCGCAATCGCCGACCAAAGTGTGGCCTACCGCGTTTATCTCTACTCGGATTTTGCCCGCGTGCCGACGAAAGATTTCAACGCGCAAGTCGCCAACGCCGAGCGGTCGTGGACGATCCCGGCGGGAACGGGGCCAAAGTGGACGGTCAGTATCAACACCACGACCGACCAGACCAAAGTGTTTCGGGCGGTGCCGATCACCGCCTCCTAGGGCGGTGACGCTTGTCCATAAAAGCATTATGAGACTTAGGTTTTAGCGGACAATGTTGGGGGACACTTTTCTCTAAGAACTCGGGGGACGCAAAGCCTTCTCGGCACGGCGACGACAGTTCGGGGTCAGAAGTTTCCCTCCGACAACTCCGTGAGCATGTCGATATCCAGCGCCTGATTTGCGACCAACTTCTTCAACCGAGCATTTGCATGCTCGAACCTCTATAGCGCCGCCAGAATGCTACTTATAGTCTGTCGCTCTCAGAGTCGCACTCTATGATGCTTGTTGAGTGCACAGCGATAACTCAATCCTTCTGCGACTAGGAATCCTCGTACGAAGCGAACGGACTATCAAGGGTCTATCTCAAGAAAAGTTGGCCGAAGCTGCCCAGCTTCACAGAACCTACATTGGGGCAGTTGAGCGAGGAGAACGAAATATCGCGATTGTCAACCTTGCGAAGATTGCTGATGCCCTTGATGTGGATCTCTGTGCTCTAACCAAGGGGCTGAACAAGTGACCGAACGCAAGGGAATGAACTCTCGGAGGCTGTCCGAACGCAAACGCCAACCGGGTCATGACCGAACATTTGTTGAGTCCGAGGAAAACTTCATTGCGGTTGCCAGAAAAGTTCTTGACCCTGCTAAATACACCGTTGATGATCACCCCGATGAACTCCGTCATATCTTCACAGACAGTAAAGGTAGTTTGGGCATTGTCCCCGAGGCGAGCATTACCAATCTTCATACAAAGAGAAAGTTCTTCGTGGAAGTTAAAAAGCAAAAAAAGGGAGGGAATGCCGAAGAACGTGCCTGCAAGCATCACACGGTTACTTTCTCAAAGTTCTTGAAGGAAAAGTATAGCTATAACTTCCACCCATTCGTCACAATCTTCTGTGATGAGTTGGCAACTATGCGGCGCTACACCCTCAAGATTCCATACTTTTTTGAACCAGACAACTATCTCTTGTGGGAAAATTACGACGAAGACCTGATTACAGACTATTTGAGGCAACGCTGCGCCGCCTGGATTGATTAGCCACGTGATTACAAGAAATGAAGGTTATCGAAGAGGTGTTGGAAAAGAGCGGGTGGCACTTAATGCGTTCAAGGATTTAGCGAACCAAAAAAGGATTCATCTTGAAGAAATTACTGACGCCGAGAAAAACTACCGGCGAGGTGATTTTGAAGTAGCAAATGGATCTTCGATTGAATGCAAGGGGCAGCCGATCGATCCTTCGAGGTATCGACAGAACTTTGTCGAGGTGTGCGAGATCACTCAAAACCCTCTACATCTGCATGGTTTCGATGACCTAGCAGTCTCGCTAGATTTGTCAGACCAAGAGCTCGAATCTGTCCAGGTGTCAAACAAGGCCACCGGCACCAAGGGAACCTTTGAACGACCGGCCTGCATTTCCGTTTCCTTAACTCCGATACTCGGCTCCGCACTCACGGCATACATCAACGCGGCCGATGGTGGTCGCCACATATATCTATACCGCAGAGAAGAAATATTGGCGCACATAAAGGCATCTGTTCGAACCGGAGTTGTTCGAGGTGCTGGCATGTCAAATCAGGACACGATCGCGGTTTTCATTCCGATCTCCGAATGGAGATGGGAACGCAAATCTCGCGCTTGGACGTATAGCGGAACTGGAAGCGAGCCTGACGCTGGAGTGCTCGGACTCAGTTAGCGGACTAGAAAAGCTTGGGCTGACGACCGCTTGCTGGGACCACGTTGCCGTGATCATCCGTCAAAACATGATCTGTCATGTTTTTAACCACACCCCTCGGCCCCGCAACGACCACCCACTCTTTGTTGCGCAGATGCGAGACTTCCCCAACGATTTCGCCGCTTGGATTAAAAATGCCAATCTGAGCTCCCACGTAACGTTTCGAATCAAACGCTAGAAATCTGACTTCATCAAACCGTTCGCACATTGAAAGTAAGTGATCCTTGCCGACCCACGATTCATCGTTGTAAGAGATCACCATCACGTCTGTATCCAAAGTTCTAACTACTGACTCAAATGCCAGCGGCATATTGCGTTTTTCATTAAACCGGCTCTTAGTCGAATCATCTCTGGTATCGATTCGCTTGCAGGCTACTCCGTAGTGTTCGGGCCTATCCCACGCTACGAGCGTCTCCCAGATGTGGTAGTTAGAAAAATATCTGTGTTGGTTGTAAGGCGGATCGAGATATGCATAATCCACGTGTGGAAAATCTGGAGCAAGCGCCACAGCATCACCTTGGATGGAAATCCCAGAGTTCTCTAGAAGGTCTGGGACGCGAAGTTCCAGTTCTTTGAAGGATCGATCCGCCCACTTTTTGATATATGCCATCTGAACACCGGCTGTGGAGTCAACTCGATCTGTGGCGAGAATAAGTGAAGTCAAGAGGATCGGAAAGAGAGGCGAATCGCTGTAGTCGGACTCGAGAACGTCACGAATAGCATCTACTCGTTTGCCATTGAATGGTTGAAAAAATCGTGATTGAACACAAAAGGTTTCTGTGAAATAACCAGATACACCCTTCAGCGACGAAAGGTGGGCCAGCGCATCCGATAAAGCTTTCTGGTCTACTTCGTTGCGGTCTGTTGCAATCCAACAATCAGCAAACACCTTCGAGTACCTAGCAAGGTCAACCGCGGTTACATGGCCACCCCGTCGCTTCATTTCTTGAGCGACTCTCGTGGTTCCCGTAAACAAGTCAAGTGCGGTCTCAGCACCTGAACGACTGAAGAGATCGCCCAAGACGGGTAGCAGTCGTTTTTTCGAGCCAAGGTATTTGATCATCGAGGTTTACTCTACTCTAGGGTAGCGACACTGCTCAGGTAGGGGTTCGAACATAGTCCCATTACCTCCACCAATACGAGCACATGTCCCCCTGTTGCAGGGGCCAGACCAACCCAACCAGGTAAGTCTTTTCATTTGACGAACCGAGTGCATCATGATGAACAACCACCGTTACAGTCGGTTCTAATTCTCTTAGGTGTCTTGACCCATTGAAGTGTTTCGGGCGGTGCCGATCACCGCCTCCTAGGGCGGTGAACTCAGATCTCGGCGAGGTGGACGATCCCGGCTGGAACGGGAAAGAGGGTGGTCTACCGAAAGAATGTTTATTTGATTTTGATGACCGAAACGGAACCGTCACGGCGGTTAGTTACGTAGGCCTTGGTGCCGTCGGGGGTAATGACCACCCCGTAGGGACCATCGCCAACGGTAATGGTTGCACTCACGGTGTTAGTGGCGGTGTTGATTACCGAAACGGTGTCGGTGTTGAAGTCAGTTACGTAAGCCTTGGTGCCGTCGGGGGTAATGACCACCCCGTAGGGACCATCGCCAACGGTAATGGTGGCACTCACGGTGGTAGTGGCGGTGTTGATGACCGAAACGGTGTTGCCATAGAAGTTAGTTACGTAAGCCTTGGTGCCGTCGGGGGTAATGGCCACACGGAAGGGACTGTCGCCGACGGGAATGGTGGCACTCACGGTGTCAGTGGCGGTGTCGATTACCGAAACGGTGTTGCCATGGAGGTTAGTTACGTAAGCCTTGGTGCCGTCGGGGGTAATGGCCACCCAGTAGGGATCGTCGCCAACGGTAATGGTGGCACTCACGGTGGTAGTGGCGGTGTTGATGACCGAAACGGAACCGTCACGGCGGTTAGTTACGTAGGCCTTGGTGCCGTCGGGGGTAATGGCCACCCAGTAGGGATCGTCGCCAACGGTAATGGTTGCACTCACGGTGGTAGTGGCGGTGTTGATTACCGAAACGGAACCGTCACGGCGGTTAGTTACGTAGGCCTTGGTGCCGTCGGGGGTAATGGCCACCTCTTGGGGACTGCGGCCGACGGTAATGGTTGCACTCACGGTGGTAGTGGCGGTGTTGATTACCGAAACGGTGTTGCCATAGAAGTTAGTTACGTAGGCCTTGGTGCCGTCGGGGGTAATGGCCACCCCTTGGGGACTGGTGCCGACGGAAATGGTGGCACTCACGGTGTCAGTGGCGGTGTTTATTACCGAAACGGTGTCGTCATCGCCGTTAGTTACGTAGGCCTTGGTGCCGTCGGGGGTAATGGCCACCCCTTGGGGACTGGTGCCGACGGCAATGGTGGCACTCACGGTGTTAGTGGCGGGCCCTTCGGCGCCGTACAAATTTGCGTTAGTCGGGCTTATGCTGCCGGACATCATGATGTCTCGCATCCAGTCGGAACGCAACGAACTGTAGAAACTGATGGTGGCGACAAGACCGGGGGCGGCCCAGGCATTAGGGTAGAAGGTGCTGTGATAGACGCCGCCCGTTGGATCTTGAGCCCATCCGCCAAGGGCCGCGAAGCCGGTCATGTATCTGCCTTCGGCGAGGTTCAGTTCGTTGGCGAGGCGGGCGGCTTCGATACTGGCCATTGGGGTTTGGTCAAATCGCAGAGTCGCTAAAAGACCGTTTCCGTACTTCGAGTGCTCCACTGCCTCGAGCATGCAGAGCGAAGTCGACGCGGTTGCGATCAAATCGGTGATGTAAGGGAACTCGATGGTAACACCGAGGTCGTCGGCGTTCGCGAGTAGTCCGATGCCCGACCAATATAGGCTCACCGCTTCGAAGTCGTTGAGTCCGTAGCGGTTGAGATCAGTTCCGGCCGGCCGTATGACTTCATCGGTAAACCCCAACAGTTCGTCGGTGTCACTTCGCAGGCCCGACGACGGGTGGGGGCGTTGTGGGACTGTGCCTTGTAATTGCTTGGCTAGTTCAAAAGCCATCCGAAGCGCTTCGTCGTAACGCAGCAACACTGCTGCGCTATAGGTAATCAGGACACCGAGGTTGCCTTCGTGGAAGTAACCGACAGTCGTGGCAGTGACGCTTCGCGTGGCTGGGTCATACGCCCACCCAATGCTAACGGCGGTCGAGACGCCCATTAGCTGGCCAGACGTGGCGAACGTAAGTGATGATATTAGGTTGATCGCGTCATCTTCGTCGATACGAACATCTTCGACGACGGTGCAGGTCGCGGCCACGCGCACGGTGAGATCACCCCAAGCGAGTGTGGGCTCGGAAGTTTGAATCGCGAGTGGGAGTGGACCGCCCCACCAGTCGAAGCCACGATTGCCGATCACGATCCACTCGTCGTCGATCATAAACTTAGCCACGAGGTCATCGATGATCGTTGGTCCGAGGTCGACTGGATCCGCCAAAGCGGCAGCGGTGTTGATTACCGAAACGGTATCGTCAGCGAGGTTAGCTACGTAGGCCTTGGTGCCGTCGGGGGTAACGGCCACCCCTTGGGGATCTTTGCCGACGGGAATAGTGGCACTCACGGTGTCAGTGGCGGTGTCGATGACCGAAACGGTGGCGTCGGAGTAGTTAGTTACGTAGGCCTTGGTGCCGTCGGGGGTAATGGCCACCTCGCCGGGACTGTCGCCGACGGGAATAGTTGCACTCACTACCCCAGTGGCGGTGTCTATTACCGAAACGGTGTCGTCATTGAAGTTAGTTACGTAGGCCTTGGTGCCGTCGGGGGTAACGGCCACACGGTAGGAATTGTTACCTACGTTAATGGTTGCACTCACGGTGTCAGTGGCGGTGTCGATGACCGAAACGGTGTCGTCGGAGTAGTTAGTTACGTAGGCCTTGGTGCCGTCGGGGGCAATGGCCACCTCTTGGGGACTGCGGCCGACGGGAATGGTGGCACTCACGGTGTTAGTGGCGGTGTTGATTACTGAAACGGTGGCGTCAAGGACGTTAGTTACGTAGGCCTTGGTGCCGTCGGGGGTAATGGCCACCTCTTGGGGACTGCGGCCGACGGGAATGGTGGCACTCACGGTGCCAGTGGCGGTGTCTATTACTGAGACGGTGTCGGTGTTGCAGTTAGTTACGTAGGCCTTGGTGCCGTCGGGGGTAACGGCCACTCCGGCGGGACTGCCGCCGACGGCAATGGGTGCACTCACTACCCCAGTGGCGGTGTCGATGACCGAAACGGTGCCGTCGGGGTAGTTAATTACGTAGGCCTTGGTGCCGTCGGGGGTAATGGCCACCCCTCGGGTCTCTTTGCCGACGGGAATAGTTGCACTCACGGTGTCAGTGGCGGTGTCGATTACCGAAACGGTGCCGTCGGGGTAGGTCTTCCGAACGCCTATACTCTCACCGACGGGAATAGTTGCACTCACGGTGTCAGTGGCGGTGTCGATTACCGAAACGGTGTCACTGACGTTAGTTACGTAGGCCTTGGTGCCGTCGGGGGTAATGGCCACCCCAGTGGGAGCGGTGCCGACGGCAATGGGTGCACTCACGGTGCCAGTGGCGGTGTCGATGACCGAAACGGTGTCGGTGTCGAAGTTAGTTACGTAGGCCTTGGTGCCGTCGGGGGTAATGGCCACCCCTTGGGGACTGCGGCCGACGGGAATGGTGGCACTCACGGTGTTAGTGGCGGTGTCGATTACCGAAACGGTGGCGTCGGAGTAGTTAGTTACGTAGGCCTTGGTGCCGTCGGGGGTAATGGCCACCTCGGTGGGACGGCGGCCGACGGGAATGGTGGCACTCACGGTGCCAGTGGCGGTGTCGATGACCGAAACGGTGTCACTGGCGTCAGCTACGTAGACCTTGGTGCCGTCGGGGGTAATGGCCACCCCTTTGGGACTGCCGTCGACGGGAATGGTTGCACTCACGGTGTCAGTGGCGGTGTCGATGACCGAAACGGTGGTGTCAAAGTTAGTTACGTAGGCCTTGGTGCCGTCGGGGGTAATAACGACCTCTCCGGGACTGCCGCCAACGGTAATGGTGGCACTCACGGTGTTAGTGGCGGTGTTGATTACCGAAACGGTGGCGTCATCGGAGATAATTACGTAGGCCTTGGTGCCGTCGGGGGTAATAACCACCTCTCCGCCCCATCCGCCGAGGGTAATGGCTGCGATCACGGTGTTAGTGGCGGTGTCGATTACCGAAACGGTCTCACTGGCGTTAGTTACGTAGGCCTTGGTGCCGTCGGGGGTAATGGCCACCGCGAAGGGATCGCGACCGACGGGAATGGTGGCACTCACGGTGTTAGTGGCGGTGTTGATGACCGAAACGGTGGCGTTCCAGTCGTTAGTTACGTAGGCCTTGGTGCCGTCGGGGGTAATGGTTGTGCGCACGGTGTTAGTGGCGGGCGCTTAGCGCCAAGGCCATCAGTAAACCTGTCGTGACGACAGAGCGGCAAGACCGTCTAGGAGACACGGGCCTCTTTTCGGGTAGTTTTTTAGTGGAAAATTTTACAAATCGTAAGCGCAAATCGCTGTAAATACAAGCGCCAGCCGGGGGGCACTTTTCTGTAAGAACTCGGGGTTTGCGCGCTCTCTCCTTATGAACGGCTTCATCGAAAAGCCCAAAACAAGGAGGAACGCCATGAAAGTAGCCAACAAGAAGTCTCTTAAAATCAAAGTAGCCGGAGCAGTTGTTGCCTTGGCCCTGGGCCTTGGCGCCACCTTGTTGGTGGCCAAAAGTTCACTGACCGAGAGCCAAGCCCCAACCCAACAAGCAGAGAATCAGGGGATTGACTCGACCAATCTTGACCAGAGCGACTCAGGTCAAAAGGCCGGTGACGCAGGCGAGCAGTCAGGTCAAAAGGCCGGTGACGCAGGCGAGCAGTCAGGCGGAGTGAACGGCAACTGGTCTCCGGACGTAGTCATTGATCGACCTAACGGACTTCCGGGTGAGATTGGCTCACCGGCGGCACCTCGGGCGGGTGCAGGCGAACGGTGTCTGACCCCAGCTTGTCTAGGCCTGGGCTACGGAGCAGCACCTAGGATACCCAATGTCGATTTAGTTGGTCCCACCTACTGGGAGATCGACTTGTTTGATTGCGTTACTCACCGCGACCCCCTTCCCGCCGGTGCGGGCCCAGGACAACTCGGTAACCCTTGGTGGGTTCTTACAATTTCGGTGCGCTCGGTTAACGACCCCGCCGGCGTTCGTAGCGTTACCGTCAACGGGTTCGCTACGGTGCGAACCGATAATACCTACGTAGCAACTTTTGCCACCCGGAGTGCCTTCGGAAACACCACCGTTGTCCTAACCGACAACTTGGGTAACAAAACCACAGTGGCCGGCCCTAGTTGGAACGACTTCGACTGCGGAATACTCTAAAGCGGCAATGGTGGCAACGCGTCAACAACCGCGGCGACTAGACCTTCGATAGTCGACTCGCTCGCTTCGGCGCTAACGCTCAAACCCTGTTCGACTGCGGTGGCCGAAGTGATTGGACCGATCGAAATCACTTTCGGCGCCGGAGCGGCAAAGTCGGTCAGGGCGCCGAAACTAGACAAGAAGTTGGTCACGGTGGACGACGAGGTAAAGGTGATGGCGTCGGCTCCGTGGGTGCGTAAATCGGCGGCGGTAGCAGGCGATAGTTCCACCGGCACGGTGCGATAGGTGGGCAGCACATCGGCGTGATAACCCTTATTGGATAAGCCTTCGGGGAGGACGTCGGGGGCGACTTCGGCCCGGGCGATTAGCACTCGGGCGCCCCCGAGAACACCGACTCGGCCCGGGATCGGGAAGGCGTCTACGAGGGCTTCGGCCACAAAACGCTCGGGGACTAAATCGGGCACTACCCCGCGACTATTCAACGCGGCCGCGGTGCCTGGGCCGATGGCCGCCACCCGCACTCCCCCCAGGGCGCGCGCGTCAAGCCCGGCCGGGGTGAGCCCGCTTTCCCAAAATCCCGCCACTGAGTTGGTCGAGGTAAAGACCACCCACTGATAATCGGCCAAGTCCGGTACGGTCACCGCGACGGGCTCGATGGTAATAGCCGGTATCTCAATCACCGTCGCGCCCAACTCGGTGAGCCGGACGGTCATCTCGCTGGCTTGCTCACGCGCACGCGTGACCACGATACGACGACCAAATAACGGGCGGTGCTCAAACCAACCGAAGTCGAGGGCGGCAACATCGCCCACGATGATGGCCGACGGAGCTTTCACCGCGCGTAAATCGCCAAGGGTCATGCGCACGCTGTGTTGGGTGGGCAAAGTTCCGCTGCGCACGGCGATGACCGGAGTCGAAGGAGAGCGCCCGCCGCGCAAGAGGCGCGCGGCGATGTCGGGTAGACGAGCCGCGCCCATCAGAATCACGATGGTGCCCCCAGCCGCGCCCAGCGCCTCCCAGTCGACATCGGTGTGGCCTTTGGTCGGATCTTCGTGGCCGGTGACCACGGTGAAATGGGTCGAAACGCCGCGATGAGTAACGGGGACTCCGGCGTAAGCGGCGGCGGCGATGGCGCTGGTGATACCGGGCACGATTTCGAAAGTGACTCCTGCGTTTGCCAGCGCCTCGGCTTCTTCGCCACCGCGCCCGAAAACAAAGGGATCCCCGCCTTTTAGCCGTACTACTCGAGCGCCGGTGAGGCCGTGCTCGACGAGCACCGCGTTGATTTGTTCTTGGGTCATCTCGACGTAGCCCGGGGCTTTGCCGACCGAGATGCGCACCGCGTGGGCGGGAGCCAACTCGAGCAGAACCGGGTTCGCCAGTCGGTCGTGGACCACTACTTCGGCTCGGGCCAATACCTCAGCCCCGCGACGGGTGAGCAAGCCCGGGTCGCCGGGGCCGGCGCCGACCAACCAGACGGTCATGCGAGCACTCCGGCGAACTGACTAAGCGCGCCGGCGAGAGTTTGGCCGGCAACGACCGCGCGTTCGTCGCGCACAGTCTCGCGATACACCACGCGCCCGTCGTAGGAAGACAAAATGCCAGTGATCACTACATCGGCGCCTTCGATTTGTGCGTAAGCACCGATTGGGAGTGAACAGCCGCTACCGAGTTCGGCGAGAAAAGCCCGCTCGGCCACCACCGCCCGCTCAGCCGTGGGGTCGTTGATGGTTTGTAGTTGCGCGAGCGTGGCTTGGTCGTCGACTCGGCACTCCACCGCCAGCGCGCCCTGCGCGACTTGGGGCACCATCACCGCGGGGTCGAGACGCTCGGCGATGCGGCTCGATAAATCGAGCCGGTCGAGGGCGGCCGCGGCTACCACGATGGCGTCGAAGCCCGCAGCCCGCTCGAGTCGAGTGTGGATGTTGCCCCGCAATTCGGCGAAACCGAGATCGGGACGGAGATGGGCGAGTTGGGCGCGCCGGCGCACCGAGCCGGTGGCGACGACGGCGCCGGTAGGTAAATCGGCCAAGGTTGACCCCACGAGGGCGTCACGAGGATCGGCCCGCTCGGGAATGGCGGCCAAAACGAGGCCGGGAAAGCTTTGTGCGGGAAGGTCTTTAGCCGAATGCACGGCCACGTCGGCCTGGCCGGCGAGCACTGCGGCCTGTACTTCTTTGACGAAAACTCCGGTGCCGCCGATGGCGTGGAGGGGTTCGTCGGCGCGTTGGTCGCCGGTGGTTTCGATGACCACCAACTCCGCCCCTCGGTCGCCTAGACAATCTTGTAGCCGAGCCACCACCCGTTCGGCTTGCCACCGAGCGAGAGCGCTCCCTCGGGTCGCAACTCGCAGCGGCCCGGACATCACTCGGGCGATGAGGTGAAATCTTCGTCGAGGGCGAAGAGAGCCACGAGAGCGTCGGAGTAGAGATCGCCTTGGTCGGTACCACTCGCGTTTTTTAGTCGCATGGTCGGCTCGTGCAACAATTTATTGACCACGCGGTTGGTGATCTGGTCGACGAGAGCGGCGGCCTCAGGGTCGAGAGCACAAAGGCGACTTTGGGCGCGAGCAATTTCGGCGGTGCGAATCTCTTCGGCCCGATCGCGCAGAGCCGAAATAGTGGGGGCTACTTCGCGGGCCAAAGTTTCTACCCGAAAGCGCTCTAACTCTTCGTCGATGATGATCCGCACACCGCCCACTTCGCCTCGGCGGGTTTCGAGCGACTGCTCGCCGATGGCCTTGAGGTCGTCAATGTCGAGCAGCGTTACTCCGAACACCTGACCCACCCCGGGGTCGACGTCGCGGGGTACGGCTACATCGACGACGAGTAGGGCCCGCCCGTCGCGCCGCTGGATTACTTCTTCCATGCCCGCGCGCTCTATGAGCGTGCCCGGTGCGTCGGTCGAGGTGAGGAGAACATCGCAGGTAACGAGGGCGTCGAGCACTTGGTCGAGGGCCACTGAGGTACCACCGAAGCGTTGGGCCAACTCACGACCTCGGGCCTGACTGCGATTGGCGACCACGATTTCGGCCACGCCCGCGCCCGAAAGCGCCACCGCCATGCCCTCGCTCACTTCTCCGGCACCGATGAGCAACACTCGCCGACCTTCGAGCGAACCGAGCCGCTCGCCGGCCACTTGAACCGCGGCCGAAGATACCGAAACGGCGTGACGGGCAATGGCGGTTTCGGTCCGGGCTCGTTTTCCGACCTCGATGGCCTGGCGAAAAACTCGAGAGACCAACGATCCGGCCGCGCCGGTTTCTTCGGCACTGAGCCACGCGGTGCGAACTTGGCCCAAGATCTGGCCCTCGCCGATGATCATCGAATCGAGCCCCGATGCCACCGCAAAGAGGTGGGCCACCGCGGCGTCGTCGTGGAAGGTGTAGAGCTGATCGCCCAACTCGTCGACGTCGAGCCCCGAGTGCTCGGCCAAGAAGTGGCGCACATCGTCGATGCCGTCGTGGAAGCGAGTGGTGCGGGCATAAATCTCGGTGCGATTACAGGTAGAGAGCAAAACCACCTCGGCCAAGTGGGGACGGCTGATTAGATCATCGAGCGCCTTGGGCAGCGCCGACTGGGCCACCGTTATCTGCTCGAGCAGATCGACCGCGGCGGTGCGGTGGTTTAGTCCGACGACGACGAGAGACATCGCTCCAACAGCTCCTTGGCTTCATCGATCTGGCCGGCCCTTACTAGGTCAATCATTCCCGAGTCGAGCGCTTGACGCCAATCGACGTCTTCGCTCGAAGTGCCCCCTGCTCGCAGAGTTTCTCGGGCCTCGGATAACAACTCGAGTAGATCGGCCCACTCGGGGCCCATTTCGTTGGCCACATGAGATTTGAGGAAAGTGGCCAAAGCCGGGCTGCGACCACCGGTGCCGACGGTGACCACGATGTCGCCTTGGCGCACTACCGACATGAGCGTGAATGTGCAATGAACGGGGTCGTCGGCCGCATTGACCCAAACCCGCCGGGCCTCGCCCGCTTGGGCCACCGCGCGATTGACCGCGGCGGTGCTGGTGGCGGTGGTGGCGAGCCAAGCGTCGTCAAGATCAGACGGAGTGAACTCTCGCTGAGAAAGTTGCAGGCGACCTTCTTTAGCCCAATCAGCAATTTCGTCGACGACTTCGGGCGAGATCACATGCACATCGCCCCCCGCGTCTAACAAGGACTCGATCTTGCGAGCGGCGATGCGCCCCGCACCTACGACCACACAGCGGCGCCCCGCGATCAACAAGTTGACGGGATACCCAGTGAGATCGTTGCGTTCGCCGGCCACGAATGTCAGCCTACCGGCGCATTAGTAAGCGAACCGAATGGCTTGACGGGCCAAGGCCGGTCGCAGAGAAAAAAGTCAAGAGGGAGATAGCCTGAAACAATGGTGGCGGGGTTGGCATTTCTAGCGACGGCCATCGCCACGCTATTCGCCGAAGCCACCTTCGTGCGCTGGACCCGCAAACGCTCTCCCCACCTCGGGGCGTGGACGATCTCGCTCGCCCTGTTTGCCGTGGCCTCGGGGGCGTTGGCGGTGGGCGTGTCTACCGGCTGGGACAAGGGCACCTTTAAAGTGTTCTTCCTCGCCGGAGCCGTGCTTACCGTTCCGTGGTTGGCCTTGGGGACGGTCGCGCTTTTGCTTTCGCCTACTACCACTCGCCGAGTGCGCACCGCGGTGATCTTTTTCTCGGGCTTATCCGTCGGGGTGATGCTCAGCGCGC
>CAFBOF010000038.1_pt1 | contig 13888 bp, 14 predicted proteins | sample 7269391 | NCBI WGS metagenome assembly CAFBOF01 (sample SAMEA6814105, study PRJEB35770) | uncultured Actinomycetes bacterium | biome: Freshwater; feature: Freshwater reservoir; material: water | place: Czech Republic | collected 2017-07-26 | depth 30m m
ACTACCGAGTCGCGAAATTTCACTAGTGGCAATAAAACGTGACCAGCGCGATTCGAGTTCGGCTATTCGCCGCTCAGCCAAATCAAGCAGAACTTTGGACTGGTCGCTGGGCGCAACCACGATCACGTGAACATCAGTGCCCATAGCTCGCCCCCAACGCTGATCGGTAATGATGGGGATCAACTCTGTCGCGTTTGTGTCCTCGGGGCCGAGGGGGCAAAGTTATTGCGAGGGATAGCGAGTGGAACGGCACGCGTCCGCTCGGGTTGAGTGGCAGGAGTGAGTGTTTTGCTACGAGATACTTTGGTCCGAGTTTTTTGGGAACTGGCTGACGCGTCAAGAGTTATCGAAGTCATAATCACAAACATTGCCGAGGCGGCTAGGCCAGCAGCCAGCACCCGGCTAGCCGCAGCCGGACGCAAGCGCGAACGATGACGTTCCCGACCAGAATCAGTCATCATCTTCGTGCTCTTCGTGCTCTTCGTGCTCGTTACGATCACCAGAACGCGATCCGCTGATTATCTGGTCGAGTTCGGCGTAGAGATCATCAAGTGAAGTGATCTGGCTAGAAGCCCGAGGAGCGGCGGCGGGCGGCGGCGAGGCGGTAGGGGTTTGGGCGTTACTGGGAGTTAATACCCCCAGGCCGGCCGCCAACGCCACCGTGCCGGTAGAAAAGGTGAGGACTACTGCCGCGATCAGGGCCGACCGGTAGCGTTTGCGCGCCTTGGCCTTATTCTCCTCGGGGTTGGTAGTGCGCAAGTGGGTTGGGATGCGAGGCATAAATAATCCTTAGTGAGATGAATATCTTGAAGCCGGTCAAAACTCTTTGACCACCATTATCGCAGGACTAAAACCACTTCTGCTCGCGAACACTAAGAACGCTCTCAGGAGCCGCGCCCTGATCTAACTGGGTTGGGTGGGAGTGGTTACCGGCGGAGCCACAGGCGCGGGAGCGGGAGCGGGGGCAGCCACGGGATCGGCGACGGGGGCAGGGGCGGCCACGGGGGCGGGAGCGGCCGTACCGGACGAAGCCGAAGAACCGAATCTCGGAGCAGAACTAGGGCTGGGACCACCGGCGCTCACAGGCAAAAGAGTGTCGGCGACAGGAACCGGCGCGAGAGAGTCGCTAGTTACACTTTCAAGGGGTACCGCCACCGCCACCGGAGTGGGCAACGATGAAGCCGACTCTTTGATAGTTAAACCGGCGACGATGGCGAACATCGCCGACGCGGCTAATCCGGTAACCAAAATCCGGCTCGCGCCCGCGGCGCGCGCCCGACGGGGTCGTTTAGTCATCGTCATCGTGACCGGGGCCGTGCTCGTATTCATGGCCGGGGCCGTCGTCATCGTCATCGTCATCGTCATGACCAGGATTGGTCACCGGTGTGGTCGCGGGCGGAGAGACTACTGGGCTAACCACGGGAACAGCCGCGGGAACGACAGATTTAACTCCACTGGTTACGGGCGGCAAAGTAACAGAAGCGGGCGTTTTTTCTGACTGGGATTCAGCCGCCTCGGTAAAATTTACGTTGCTGTCAGAAGATTCTGATGGTGCAGGGGCGACCGACTCCGTTGGCTCCGCAGTAATACCCGGAATAGGAACAACCGAACCGACTGCCGCTACGGCTACGGCGGCCGAGGTGAGGGTCAGGCCGAGGGCTAAAGCCGAAGCGATCACTCGGCGATGACTCGCTTTAGCCTTTTCAACGAGGGGGTCTTTGCGGCGCAGGTGGGCGGGGATGCGATCCATAACTCTCCTTAGTTCTGGTTGATTTAGACGCGTCAAAACTTCTATTTACTAAATGAGGTATCGCCGCTTGGGCGGCAAATGTTTCACCGATTACCGACTCATCACTTGGCCAAAAAGCCAAGGAGAATAAGAATTAATTTAAGAAGAAGAGAACTCGCCCAGCGATTTTTCGCAGCGGCCAAAAATAAACCAGAGGCCAAGATAGTCAGTCGCAGGGGCCGACCAGTCGTAGGCCATTACTTCGGCCTCAGTGCGCCGTCCCAGCCGGCTACGAAATATTTCTAACGGCGGGGGCGAGACTTCTATCGGGTCAAGGCCGGCGGATGCGACTTGCGCGTAAAAACTTTTGGTCATCGCCCGGCGGGCAAAGTCCAAAAAATCTTCGGGGAGATCCACCGGTTGTCCCATCGCACTGAGGAGATCGGCTTCATGAGAACAAACATCAAAGACCGCATTGGAAAACGGTTTCCCTTCGGGAGTAGACAAAAATGATTCCAACGGAGTTGAATCTTGAGCCCACTGGGCGCACAACTCGGACACCGACTTATCCTTACCGCGCACAACTTGCGCGGCAGTCCACGGGTCGGTAGTTACCCCGTCAAGATTTCCGGTGCGCGCGTCTTCGGCTGCTCCTGCGAGGTGAGCCACTATCGCGTGGACATCCCAGCCCGGAGTCGCCGGCACGGCAATAGTGTCATCGCAACTGATGACCATCTCGGATACGCGGAGCCGAGATTCTCGGTAAACAACGCCTAAATCTATTTTCATACGGTGGGCCGCCTGGGACTTGAACCCAGAACCTACGGGTTAAAAGCCCGGTGCTCTGCCAATTGAGCTAGCGACCCTTAGTGCGCGACTCAGTCTAGAAGGCCGAAGCACTGCTAGACCTTAAGGCTCTGAGGTGGTAATAATCTAACAATGAAAAAAATTCTTCTGGGAGTTTTTTTGGCTTCCTTAGGGATAAGCCAAATCGCGGCCGGCGGGGAATCGGCCCCAAATCCCTCGAAATGGAAACTCGGAGCCAACACCGAGACCGGAGCATCGGGGGTTAGCCCGGGGGTACTCAAGATCGGAAGTACCACTTACCTCTACCCCACCGGCGGCGGCGGAATGCAGGTGTGGAAATCCACCGACGGCATCAAATTCAGCCAGATAACGCCAGTTCAAACCCCCAAAGGAGCCGACGCCAGTATCGTCACTCTCGATGACGGCACCTACCGGATGTACTACGCCCGTGCCGTGATGGGTTCTACTCCGGGGACTCCGGGGCAACCGCCCACGCCCAGCGCCGGCCCGCAAGCCAAGACCATGTACTCGGCCACCAGCACCGACGGAGTCAATTGGACCGACGACCCCGGAGTGCGAATAGAGGACGCGGGCATTGGTGTGCCCGACGTCGTGCGGGCGGCCGACGGAACTTATTTTGCTACTTGGGTGACTTTCCCGGGTGGAGTGGACGCGGGTTTAAAAACTAAAGGTGGCACTGCGGCGGGCAATTGTTCGGGAGAAAACGGGCCGCCGGAGATTTTAAGTTACGCCACCAGTACCGACGGCCTGACCTTTACCACCGTGAGCGAACCCCTCCTTAAGGGCGGCTTCGTTGACCCTAATTTCGCCCGAGCCAAAAAAAATGACTGGGTAATGGTTACTTCTACTGGACCGAGTAACCCACCCCAACGATTGTGTATAGGGACTTCTAAAAACGGAACTACTTGGACCGTACAAAAACAAGCCCTGACCCCGGCATCTGAACCTTCGTTCGACCCCGCGGCGGTGGCCAAGGGAAAAGGGTTTTTGGTTTACTACTCTAAAGGCGATGTCCAACCCAAACCGGGGGAAACCATGCAAGACCCGCCGATCGTAGTAGCGAGGCTCACAAAAAAATAAGTTCGCTTAAGCCCTTAACTACTAGTCCCTCCAAATACGTAATCGCGGAAAGTTTCGAACCGAGTGCGCCACCAATAGACCACCGTGGGGAACGGCCAGTTGTTAGTGAGGCGGCCCTTTTCGTCGGTGTACCAGTTATCGCAGCCAGTCACCCAAACGGTTTTTTTCGCCGCCCCTTGCAAATCTCTATCTGAGCGTTCGGCCACCTCATCACGAACTGTTACCCACTTAGCGTCGCGCGACGCGGTCTCCACCAATAAACCCACAATAAGACGGATCTGTTGTTCGATCATGAACAAAATCGAGTTGTGTCCGAGGTTGGTATTGGGGCCGTAGATGACAAAAAGATTAGGGAAATTAGGCACGGTGACGCCGAGATGCGCCTGAGAACCTTCTCGCCAAGCGTCGCGCAGCCGTAAGGCTTTTTGACCGACTACCTCAACCGGCGCCAAAAACTCGGTAGTGGAAAACCCCGTGCCAAAAATCAGTGCATCCACGCAGTGAGTTTGGTTATCGGCGGTGATCACCCCGTCGGGGGTTATCTGAGCAATTGACTCAGTTACCACTTCTACGTTGTCGCGCAAGATTGTTGGATACCAGTCGTTAGCCATGAGTAGCCGCTTACAACCAATGGGGTAATCAGGGATTAGCGCCGAGTGGTCAAGACGGGGCTGAACAATTTTTTCTAATTCAGGTCGAATGCGCCCTTCGATGTAGCGACTCATTCGGCTATCAGATTTCATCGCCCACCAGCGAAACTCTAGGCGCCAATAGATTGACGCCCGATACAACCACTGCCACCCAGGAATACGAATAAATCTTTTACGCTCTTGAGCAGTGAACTCGCGGTCAGGACGAGGCACGACCCAAGCGGGAGTGCGCTGGAAAATAGTTAATGACTTGACTTGTTCGGCAATACTCGGGACAAACTGAATCGCGCTCGCTCCGGTTCCGATTACTCCAACGTTAAGACCGGAAAGATCAACTTCGTGATCCCACTGCGCCGAATGGAAGGCGGGGCCAGAAAAATTGTCTTGCCCGATAAAATTGGGAATAAACGGCCGATTGAGTTGCCCGCAAGCAAAAACCACCGCGGAAAATGTTTCTTGAGCTCCAGAAGCCAAAGTAATAGTCCAGTCATTAGTCGTGTCACTAAAAACTGCCCCAACGATTTCGGTGTTTAAGCGTAAGTGGGAAGATAAGTCAAAATCTTTTACTAAACCTTCGAAGTAATCCAAAATTTCGGGCTGGGTGGCGAACTTGCGAGACCAATTGCGGCGGCGGGCAAAAGAAAACGAATAAAGATGTGACGGCACGTCGCACGCCGCTCCGGGATAGGTGTTCGCTCGCCAAGTACCCCCCACGCCGTCGGCCTTGTCAAAGATAGAAAACGACGTAATACCGGCTTGGCGTAAGCGAATTGCGAGACCCAGCCCTCCGGCCCCGGCACCCAAAATCGCTATTCGAGGGGCCGAAGACTTCCTGGGTAAATGGGGGTAGCGAAAAAGCGACTTAACCCGGGGCACGAGCAGCAGGCTACCTGGGAACTCAGGCGTAAGTAACTGCTACTCTGCTAGTTCCCTTCGGGGTAGCGCCCCCATCGTCCAGCGGCCCAGGACGCCGCCCTTTCAAGGCGGTAACGGGGATTCGAATTCCCCTGGGGGCACAAGCGGTTCGCCGTGGTAATACCCAACGGCTTGCCGTTGGTCATAAGGTCCTGTGGTGCAGTTTGGAGTGCACGCCGCCCTGTCAAGGCGGAGGCCGCGGGTTCAAATCCCGTCAGGACCGCTCGGCAACACCAGAGCCGGCGTGATGGCGCTGGTGTTGTTCGTTACCCGGCCGGGTAGCTCAGTTGGCAGAGCACACGCCTGAAAAGCGTGGGGTCACCGGATCGACGCCGGTCCCGGCCACCAATTTTAAAAGTAGCGCGCGCTCGTTAAAGAGAAGAAATCTTAACCACCTGCGTTTTAGGCATCACATCAATCACGTTGGGTCCGACCCAGCGCACTCCAACTGTTCCCAACTCATGACTAGCAGTATCAAGCCAATTACCCACGCCCGGGTCGCGGTGCGCTACTACACAGCGTACGGATCCGTCAGAATTTACTTTGGCACTGTAACTATTGAGTGTTGCTTGGTGATGAACGTAGTCGAGCGTTTCCATCCAATGATTGTGCAGAACAATCATCCAGTAGTCACACTGTGGAGGAGTGAAGTCAATCACTAATGCTTCGTCGTCTTTAAGAGTGAAATACGCTTGGTGCCAAACAATCTGGGGATCTTTGTAATTTCGCGTGTCTTGCTCTTGAGCTTCATCGAAAAATTCATTAGGTCGCTGGGCCTGGCGAGTAGCCCACTGAGCCCCTATTCCCGCCACGGCTTTTACGTAGTGTCCCGCAGTCATAAGAGATCGATAAAGGTGATGGGCAGTTAACGGAGTGGGGGTTTCGCCTTCGGCTCCGATGCGTTCAATATGTAATTCGGCCCACGGATTATTTTTCTTATCGAGAAAAGTTTGCCGAATAACCAAACTTCTGCTCTCAGGGTCAAGTTTGAGCCAATTGCCCGCGTGTTTTTTCTGCGACAAAATCACCGAAAAAGTCCCGTCGGGTTCGCAAGCAAGAGTCTCCCCGTGCAAAGTAGCCCCGACTCCAGGACCACCACCGCCGAACCCACCTCCGGCAAAAATATTAAAACTTATCCACTGCGATCCGCCCCGGGTACCCCAGACGCGATAGTCGTACTGACCGTCGATTGAAGAACCTAAATAAAGGTTGTCAGGGTTTTCGGCCACAATTTTAATTGTTTCGTGACAGGTGCAAATTAGTTGCGGAAAACGCCCGTCGCCATATTCGAGGTTGTTCTCCAGTGACGCTCGCAGCAAACGAGTGAGCATACGAAAACCTTCTGCTCGGTCGAGAGGATCAGTCGGATTTCCTTCGGCTAAAATTGATTCGCCGGCGTCGGCCAGCAGATCACAAAACTCTCGCCACGCTCTCCCGTCGACAACTTTTTGAGTTATTTCGTCGGTCGCGGCACTATTTTCTTGATTAGTCATCTGCTCTACTCCTTATTAATTAATGAAATCAGAGAATTGGTCACAATAAGAGCTGAACTGATTGCGTATGTCGGCAAGAGAAAAATCATATTGGTCTAAATCTGGTTTGTGGCCTCGACGAGGAGTATCGGCTAGATGTTGTTTCATAGAAACTTCTGATTTATTAGTGAACTTCCAATTTGCGGCTTCGTAAACTCGAGCCACAGTTCCTAATGGGTCGGCGGCCAAGTCAGTCATCGCGACATCGATAAACCCTTCGGGATTATCAGCTCGAAAGGCCTGCGCCCGCTCAATACCCTTGGCCCATAGTGCTATCTGCGTGCGCCCCAACTGAGGGCGATCAAGTTCAGTTACAAAAGGATCCATCAACTCCGCGATCAGATTAGTTACCGAAGGAATCACTTGCGCGGGATCGCGATGAGTCCAAACGAAAATTGCGTCGGGGTAGGTCTTCCGAACGGCTTCAAGATAAAAAACGTCGGACGGATTCTTTAAATGCCAGCGTCGGGGTGGACACGCAGCTTGCAACAACTGCAAAGTTTGGCGGTGAAGAGCGTAGGCCTCATCCATGTCGCAGTTCAGCCACCACTGATCAAAACTGGGCATCACGGCCATTCCGGTTAACTGAAAGGCTCGAAACGACATTCCCAATAAATCAATGGCTTCGGCGGTTCCCGTGGCCGAATCGTCGTACATAGAAGGAAACGTGGGCACCATTTGTATGAGTAGATCGAGCCCGGCTTGAGCAGTCGCGATGCGCTCATCAGATTCGTAAGTTGCCCGCGTAGGCGGTGGGATCAACGACCCCGATTCCCACACTCGCAACGATCGGGTGTCCGGGTCGGCGGCCAAAAGATTAGACAGCGCCGTAGTGCCGGTGCGAGGAAGTCCAATGATCATTAACGGCCGCTCAATTTTTTCGTTTTTTATCTCGGGGTGATTTTTAATCCAATCAATAACTTGCAGTCGGTTAGTTGCGCAGTTAAGCATGCGGTAACGAAACGACATTTCACCGGCTTCGTTGAGTTTTGCTTCAGTGCGAGCCGCGGTGACTAATACTTCAAGCCCCTCTGACCAATCCGCGGAGCCAAAGTCGTCTTGGCCAGTAATGGCAACGGCTTCATCAATAATTGACTGCACCGACAGTACGGCGTTCATACTCATTTCCCCCGATTTTTAAAAATAAGAAACGCAATAATTTCTACGCGTCCCCCAAAAGCTGCTTTATCTCTTTAGCACGAAATCGACGATGGCCCCCGGGGGTGCGTATCGCCGATATTTTTCCGGTTTGGTGCCAACGGGTAACAGTTTTAGGAGAAACACGAAACATCGTCGCTACTTCGCCGGGGGTAAGGAGTTTGTCATCGTCCGGATCGGCCGGTCGAGGGTCGTTCGTAACGATAGGAGTATGCGGTTCGGGGTTAGTCATGATCGAACTACTTGAGCTTTACCGTGGCCGACAACAATTTCACCGACTTCCCACGCTTCGTGTCCCGAAGCGCGCACGGTGTCGAGGGTTTTGTGTAAATCACCCGCGGCAACCACCACCAACATACCGAGACCAAGATTAAAAACCTGTTCCATTTCATCGTCACTAATATTTCCGGCTTTCTGCACAATTGAAAAAATACGAGGCTCAGGAAACCTCCCCCGAGTCACTACTCCATCGCAGTGGGGAGGTAATGCCCGCACCAAATTGCCCGCGATGCCGCCACCGGTGACATGAACGAAAGCGTGGACCGAAACGTGTTCCCGTAAATGGCTGAGGGCGGGGGCATAAATAACGCTGGGGGTTAGCAACTCTTCGCCGAGAGAATGGTGAGCGCCTTTCCACGCCGGTTCGTTGAGTGAAATATCGGCCCGAGCAAAAGCTTGGCGTGCTAACGAATAACCATTAGAACGCAATCCGGGGCTGGCCAAGCCCACAATGCGATCACCGGCGCGCACATCGCGGGGTAACACTTGGTCACGATCTACCAGCCCGACGGCAAAACCAACAAGATCAAACTCAGTTTCGTTCATTAAGCCGGGGTGTTCAGATATTTCTCCGCCGATAAGTGCGCAGCCCGCCTCGCGACACCCGCGCGCCACTCCGGCTACTACCGAGTCAATGTGCTCTGGAACTACTTTCCCTACTGAGATGTAATCAAGAAAAAACAGGGGGTCCGCACCACAAGTAGCGACGTCATCAACCGACATAGCCACCAGATCGATACCGATGGTGTCGTATTTTCCCATTTGTCCCGCAACCACCGACTTGGTCCCAACTCCGTCAGTAGAGGCCACTAATAAAGAATTACGCCCGGCTAGGTCGCCAATAGAAAACAGCCCCCCAAAACCGCCAATACTCCCCACTACTTCGGGGCGCAGAGTAGAGGCCACGTGGGCTTTAATCATTTCAACCGCGCGGTCGCCCGCACCAATATCTACTCCCGAGGATGCGTAAGTAAGCGGCTCTTCGCGACGATTCACACTCGACCCGGGTCAGGCTTAACTTCCAAAACTTCGACCGGAGTTTTTGAAGTGTCCTCTAATACTGATTTCAAATCGACTAGATCAGGAACGGGAACGGGATAATCGCCCGAAAGACACGCGGTACAAAATGAATCGCCCGATAAACCCGTGGCGTTAACGACTCGATCCATATCAAGATAAGCCAAAGAATCGACATTGAGATAGTCGGCGATTTCTCCGACCGAAAGGTCGGCCGCAAGCAATTCTGACCGGCGGCCAGTGTCCATCCCGTAGTAACACGGCCAACGATAAGGAGGAGACGAAACTCGGAAGTGAATCTCAGCCGCCCCCGCTTCGCGCAACATAGCCACTACTTGACGGGTCGTAGTACCGCGCACGATTGAGTCGTCAACCACGATCAACCGCTTGCCCCGAATATTCTCGGGCAGTGGATTTAGCTTTAGTCGAACCCCACTGGCGCGCTGTTGTTGAACGGGACTAATAAACGTTCGACCCACGTAGCGGTTCTTGACTAGCCCGTCGCCATAAGGAACTCCGGAGCGGCGAGCAAAACCCTGCGCGGCCGGTATGCCCGATTCGGGAACCGGCATAACCATATCGGCGTCGACGGGCGACTGTTGAGCTAGCTCCTCACCCATGCGCACTCGCGCTGCGTGCACATTTTGACCAAAAAGATAAGTATCGGGGCGAGCAAAATAAATGAACTCAAACAAACATAACTTAGGGTTAGGTTCGGCAAAACGATATTCACGTATTCCGGCCGCGTCGATGACGACCATCTCACCGGGCTCGATTTCTCGGACAAAATGGGCACCGAGAATATCTAGCGCGGCGGTCTCGCTAGCTAAAACCCATCCGCTATCTAAACGACCAAGTACTAGCGGCCAAAATCCGTGTCGATCACGTACTCCGATTAAACGTGAGTCGTCCATGAGTACTAAAGAAAATCCACCGACGAGTCGCGGCAAAACTTGTTCAAGGGAAACTTCAAGATCGCGACCATCAGATCGGGTTTCGCGTGGATATTCCTGAGCGATCAACTCCGCAATCAAGGCCGAATCGCTAGTGGAGTCGACATCGGTAGCTGTACTTTCTAACCCGGGCAACATGCCGAGTTCTTTAGCCAACTCTTCGGTGTTAGTGAGATTACCGTTATGGCCCAAAGCAAAACCCGCGTCGCCCACCGAGCGATAAACCGGCTGAGCGTTGCGCCAAGTGCTTGAGCCGGTAGTGGAATAGCGGTTGTGACCAATGGCTAGATGACCAGTAAGCGGGGCGAGGTTCTGCTCGGTAAATACTTGATTGACCAGTCCCATGTCTTTAACCACCGTGATGGTTTCGCCGTCGCTTACCGCCATTCCGGCCGACTCTTGCCCGCGGTGCTGTAAGGCGTAAAGGCCGAGGTGGGTCTGACTGGCCACCGGTTCGCCGGGGGCATAAATACCGAAAACGCCACACGCGTGGCCGATCTGCGCCGTCACAACTCTAAGTATCCCATTTTTCACCCCGCCCGCTCGGGCCCCTATCAGGGCTCAGCCGGCGTAGCGTAGAACCGTGGCTACCAGTACTTGTCTTTGGCTCACCGGCCAAGCCGGATCGGGCAAACGCACCGTGGGTCGAGCGGTGGCGGCCGATCTCAATGCCCGCGGTATCGCAGCGATTTTCATTGACGACGAAGCCCAAAATCGTTACCTTGCCCCCGGAGATGAACCGTTGCGATGGTTTTGCGAAACTTTGCTGGCCAACAACGTGACGGTCATAGTTGCGATCAGCGCTTTGCACCAAAGTGATCGGGAGGACTTGCGCTCGACGCTTAACCAATTCCTTGAAGTGTTTCTCGATGCCCCGGCCGAGGTTTGTGCTCAACGGGCGGGGCGGGCGGACTCTGGTTTTGAAACTCCGCACGCCGCAGAACTGCGGGTGCCGACAGCCAACCGTTCGGTGGCGGCGTCGAGCGCGCAAGTGATTTCGTTTCTTGAAGAGTCGGGGGTTATCAGCGACGCCAGCGCTTAATAAAAACATTTATTCGTTAACTCCCAGAGCCAAGGGAACCGCGCTCCGCCAAGTAGTGGCGAGATCAGATACTGCGACATCGAATACCCCATTAACTATTAAACGAGTACCACCGGTTGTCCCGCAATCGCGCGCCACCACCTTCGCGTCGGCGGCCGCAGTTAAAACTTCGGATAGTTTTTCGGGCGGAACGGTTACCACGATGCGCGAGGCCGATTCAGAAAAACACCAAGCGGCGTGAGACTGATCATCTTCTGGTATCAGGCTTGCGCCTACACCACCCGCGATGGCCATCTCGGCTAGGGCTACGCCGTATCCGCCATCAGAAACATCGTGCACCGCGCTCACTACTCGCCGACTAACCAGATCGCGAATTAATCCGTGAAGATAACGAGCCGCGTCAAGATCGGCCACCGGCGGTGACCCACCGTCAATACCGTGAACTACGTAAGCCCATTCCGAGCCACCAAACTCGTCGAGAGTAGTTCCGAGGGTCACTACGTGCTCACCCGGACTAAAGGCCATACCCGGCGGTGGGGCGGTGAGGGAATCGATGACACCGATAACCCCCACCACTGGAGTGGGGTCAATATCAGCCCCGCGGCTTTCGTTGTAAAAACTGACGTTGCCCCCGATAACCGGAATCCCTAACGCAGAACAAGCCTCACTCATGCCGTCGACGGCTTGGGAAAACTGCCACATCACTTCGGGGTGCTCAGGGTTGCCGAAGTTTAGGCAATTAACTAACGCTCGCGGTTCGGCCCCTGAGCACGCGACATTGCGCGCGGCCTCAAGAACGCCCAAGCGCGCTCCGGTGTTAGGGTCAAGCCGGCAAAAGCGCGCTTTACCATCAACGCTTAACGCTAAACCCCGCTCAGTATCGGGCAACCGTAAAACGGTGGCGTCGCCGCCAGGCCCGACCACCGTGTTTAGAAATAATTGGTGGTCGTATTGGCGCCAGACCCAAGAAGAATCACCAATAGTGGGAGTGGACAACAAGCGCAAAAGTTCCCCCGAGAGGTCGGTGCCGTCGGGAAACATCGCCAGCAGTTCGGGCGCAGGGTCGGCGAGTAAAACTTCGGCGTGATCAAGTGGGCGGGCTTGTGGCCGCTCGTAAACTGGTCCTTGACCCAGGCTGGCGCACGGTATGTCGGCCACGCACCGGCTCATGTCGGCCGGGTCGTTACCGGTGAACGACCCAGAAAAAATACGAAAGCGACCGGTGTCGGTTACGTGCCCAACAACATTGGCTCGCACTTCCCAGCGCGCGCACAGGGCGAGTACTCGGTCAAGATTTTCGGGAGTGACAATAGCGAGCATTCGCTCTTGGCTTTCCGAAGTCATAATTTCAATCGGGTTCATATTCGGTTCCCGCTGGGGGACCTGGGTGAAATCAACATCCATACCCGCGCCCGTGGCCGCGGCGGTTTCGGCGGCCGCGCAGGAAAGACCCGCCGCGCCAAGATCTTGCACCCCTAGGGCCAAGCCTTCGTCTAACAACTCGAGGCATGCTTCGATCAAACGCTTCTCTTCGAACGGGTCGCCCACCTGCACCGACGGACGCTTAGTGGCCGAACTATCGTCGAAGCCCGCGGAGGCCAACACGCTCGCGCCACCAATTCCGTCTCGTCCCGTAGCCGACCCCAACAACACGGCAAGATTCCCCACACCTTCGGCTCGCGCGAACACCAACCGCGATTTAGGCAAGATGCCCAAACAAAACACATTGACTAATGGGTTTTCTCGATAACAATCGTCGAACACCAACTCGCCGCCTACCGTGGGAACGCCTACCGAATTTCCGTAACCACTAATTCCGGCCACTACCCCTTCGACTAAATAGCGGGTGCGCGCGTCATCGAGTGAGCCAAAGCGTAAAGGGTCCATTAGCGCAATAGGTCGCGCGCCCATCGAGAAAATGTCACGGATTATCCCACCCACTCCGGTGGCCGCACCTTGGTAGGGCTCAATCGCCGACGGATGGTTATGAGACTCAATACGAACCGCAATAGCCAAATCGTCACCAATATCAATTACTCCCGCTCCTTCGCCCGGACCCACCAACACCCACGGCGCGGTGGTCGGAAGTCGGCGAAGATGCACTTTCGAAGATTTATACGAACAGTGTTCCGACCACATAACCGAATACATCGCTACTTCAAGTTCATTAGGGTGACGGCCTAATAACTCAACAATTGCTTCGTATTCGTCGTCGGTTAACCCGAGCGCTTGATAAGTGGCTTTATCGATCACAAGGGCGCCAAAAATGATTCCAACAGCACCAAACCATCAACCGATCCTAAAATTTCCGCCGACGCTCGCTCGGGGTGAGGCATCAGCCCGACTACGTTTCCGGCTTCATTGCTGACGCCGGCAATATCGTCAAGACTTCCGTTGGGGTTATCGGTGTAGCGCAAAACTATTTGGTCATTGGCTTTCATTTGCGCCAAAGTTTTTCGATCGCAGATGTAATTACCTTCAAAGTGATTAATAGGGATTTGTAACTGATCGCCCACGGTGGTGGTGCGAGTCAATACCGAGCGGTTACTAGCCACCGATAAGCCGACCGAAGCACAAAGAAACTTAAGCCCGGCATTTTTTTGCAGGGCCCCCGGGAGTAGGCCCGTCTCGGTGAGTATCTGGAAACCGTTACAGATACCCAGTACGGGCCCACCGGCGGCGGCAAAAGCAGACACTGATTCCAT
>CAFBOF010000039.1_pt1 | contig 13219 bp, 11 predicted proteins | sample 7269391 | NCBI WGS metagenome assembly CAFBOF01 (sample SAMEA6814105, study PRJEB35770) | uncultured Actinomycetes bacterium | biome: Freshwater; feature: Freshwater reservoir; material: water | place: Czech Republic | collected 2017-07-26 | depth 30m m
AATGAAAACCAAACCTGAGTTGCGCTGGGCTGACGGTGAAATAGAACGCTACTGCGTAGTTTGTGGCCGTAGGGGTCTCCAGAACCAAATTGCCCTTGTAGAAGTCAATAACCAGCCCCCAATGAGAATCGCTCGCTGTCGAAATTGCTCATCGGTCCTACTCGACGACCCCGACCCGCCAGTAGAAAATATCGATTACTGGAACGATTACGTAGAGTGGATTGCGGGAATTGAGGCGATTGCTTCGTTTCTCACTTTAGTTGAAAGTGCGCCCGGATCCCGATTTCTTGATGTTGGTTGCGGCTTTGGCTTTGGCCTTGACCTTGCACAAAAAACTAAAGGCTGGGAAGTTCTTGGCGTAGACCCGTCAATAGGAGCCCGCATCGGCGCGCAAGATTTAGGAGTAGAAATCAGAATCGGTCAACTTGGCAATAATTTGGTGCTCGATTCAACCTTCGATGTGATTCTGGCTTCAGAGGTGCTCGAACATGTTTTATCGCCAAGCGATTTCCTTGCTTCCGTAAGGTCCCTACTGGCCCACGACGGAATATTAGTAATCACTACCCCCAACGCAAAAACAGTAGACCCCGCCAATCTTGATGTTGATGTCACCATGGCGCTAGCAGCAGGCGACCATAAGTTTTTGGTTGACGCCGAACAACTCGAAATTCTCCTGCGCAAGGCAGGTTTTGAATTTATTGAAATTGATACCACCGGTATTGGTCTCATTGCTACGGCGACACTCACTGCCGTTGGGCAGCAAAAGTCCCTATTGGGTCTCGGCTTCAAAAATATCCAAGTGGACGAATATCTAAGAGACCGAGGCAATAGCGCCCCCAAAGGATCAGGATTAGCGGTAGGGATGTGGGCAAGACTTGTCCAGTCAGAAGTGTCCGCTGGGAAAATAGACGAAGCTCGACAAGACATGGTTCGACTCGCAGACGCTCTAGAAAACCGATATCAAATAGACCTAACTCGGCTAGACACGATTAGGGAAATGGAAGATCCGCCAAGCGTTTTAGTCTCAGTCTGCTATTTGGCTGGATTTATTTGTTTTGTCCACGAAAAAAACTTGCCTCGGGCGGCAGAGTATTTTAATTTGAGTTTAAATATAGAAATAGTCAATGAAACAAAAAATAATAAAGCAGGGATACACCCCTCAAAATTATTTGTAATTCAATCCTTGGGTCACCTAGCTCTTGCCCTTGCCCCCACCAAACCCAAAGGGGCTAAACGAGCGCTAAAACGCCTAGACCGCTTAGTCGCAGCGAAAGAGTGCCCAGCCGAAGTAGCCAAAGATTTTCGGGACCGAGCGTTGGCCATCACTCCGCCTCACGGGCCAACCTACACCCGTCTACGATCAGGTATGCGTAAAATTTATATTAAGTCTAAGCACAAAAAATCTAAGTGACTAAAATCGCGTCTAGGTCTCGCAAGTTCGCGTCAATATGCTTCCCTACTCGTAAGGCTTTAGGGTTAGCGTTTTTAGTCTGCGTAGTTGTGCCCACCGTATTAGTTGCCTTGCAAATAAACGAACACCCCGAATTCTCGCCCATTGACGAAGTGGCGCACTGGGATTATGCAACTCGAATAAGTAACGGGGAAGGTGTTCCCAAGATCGGAGATTTACTCCAACAAACCACACTACGCGCCGAAGCCTGCACGAATGACTCAAAATTAAGCGGCATCCTTCTGCCCAAGTGTGACTCAGAATTTTTCAATCCCGCCAAATTTCCGGGCGGCGGGCAGCAATACGAGGCCCAACACCCTCCCACCTACTACGCCCTAACCGTGCCGCTCCGCTGGGTGGCAATAGAGATTTTTGGATTCGACGATTTAACCGGAACCCGTTACACCGGGATTCTCTGGCTCGTGGCCGGCCTTCTTGTGCTGTGGGCCGCGGGGAGAGTTATGGGTTTAACTGCCCCAACTATCGGAGTTGGGGTATTGCTTTTAACAACCGCTCCAGTAGTGATTTACCACGCGTCAACCGTCAGTAACGATGCCCCGGCGATATTCACCGGTGCGCTCATCGCCCTAGTCGCAGCCTTGGCCTATCGCTATCCCGGCCAGTGGACTATTGCGCTTGCCGCCGTTGGGTTTTTTTCTGCTTCCGTAAAACTAACTGGGCTGTTGCCCGTATTTGCCGTATCGGCGGCGTTCGCTATTCAAGCGTGGGGGTCATCTAGATCACTTAAACCCCGCGACACGATAAAAACTTTCTTTCGGCGATGGTTGCCGCAAGGCGGAGCGCTGCTCTTCGGCGGTCTTGTGGCCGCTTTACTGTGGATTATCACGAGTCGCCAATTAGCATTAATTGACTCAAAAGATCTACTTGCGTTCGGAGTCCTTCGCACGCATCCGGTAAGCCCGATGCTTATTCTAAAAGAAGTGACACTGCTGTTGGGCCCCATCACCGACTCCTACGTATCGCCCGACACACTTTCACAAGATCTCCAGGCGTTTTTCACCCAACTTCTGAAAGCACTAGTGCTGGCTGGGGGCTTAAGCGGTCTCTTCGTATCCGCACGGAAGTGGAACCACTGGATCGGAATCACCGCATTGGGTTCGTTAGTGATAGGAGGAGCATTATTCGGCGCCAGCCTTAAATTGATTTACCAAATCGACCCTGGTCTTTCTGGTCGTTATGGCTTAGCGGTGGGACCGCTTTTGATTTTGGCCTTGGTCGCCGGAGCGAGTGGGGTCTGGGTTATCAGAGCACTATGGCTCTTCGCACTTGCTAGCGCAATAACGACTTTTTGCGTACTAGTTTTTTAGTTGTTCCCAAGAAGTTTACCGACAAAAAGTTTTATTCGGGCTCAATTTCAAGAATGAACTGGTAGCCAAACATCGCCGGCCAAATTGATAACGAAATTTGGTCAAGAACCCGTAATAAACGCCCCACTACTGCACCGCCAGTTAGAACATCGAGCGGCAGCCCCACCGCCTCTAAGCGCCGGACCTTGAACCCCTCGCGCTCCACTAACCGCCGAATACTCCGACGAGTAAAAAATCTTAGGTGAGTGTTATCAAGAATTCCTCGCTGGTCGTAATCAAATCTCCCGATGGCGGTACGAAATCTAGGATACCAATGACCAATATTGGGAACACAAATTACTGCCGTTCCGCCTGGCCGTAAAACTTTTTTCATTCCCTGCAGTAATTTGTCTGGCTCACGCACATGCTCTAAAACGTCAGCCGCCAGCACTAGATCAAAGTCAGTTCCCGCCTTCGCCGGAATGCCCTCATCGAGATTAGCTTGTACAAAATTAGTCACTCGTTCGTGAACTTCCGGCACCTCTACGACATCTACTCCCGTCACTAAATATCCAGACTTTTGTAGTCGCTCCGACAAAAGTCCGCCTGAACACCCCAGATCGAGAACCTTGCCGGGGTGTCGAGTTTCGAGCATGCTCACTAAGCGTCCGTGCGAACTGTCGTCGTTTTCTTTTAGTTGGTACTCTTCGCCCAACTTGACTCGACTTCCGTCGCCAAAACCTGCCTTCTGTATCCGATAAGCGAAGACATCTTTCATGACATCGGCGGCGTATTGCATCCCGTTGACATAGCAAATCTCATCACCGTAGTAAGTAGGAATCGGAACTTCAACAATGCGCTGGCCCGAATCATGCAACTGGATAATTATTTGAGTATCAAAGTTGAATCCATCCGCATTGTTTTCAAACGGGAGTTTCTCTAATGCTCGTACGCTGTAAGCCCGATAACCCGAGTGAAATTCACTTAGGTTCGTCCCTAGTGCCGCATTTTCGGCCGTAGTGAGAATCCGATTTCCCACAAACTTATACAGCGGCATCCCACCCTTGCGGGCCGACCCCTTGATCATCATTCGTGATCCGAACACCGCGTCGGCTTGTCCCGCCTCAATCGGTGCCACTATCTCGGGCAGACACTCGGGGGCGTACTGTCCATCTCCGTGAAGTAGCACGATGATATCGAGCCCTCGTTCAATTGCTAAACGGTACCCAGCCTTTTGATTACCGCCATAGCCTAAATTTTTAGATTGGCGAATTACTTCAATCGGTAAATCAGAGCTTTCTTTGTAACCAACCCCTACGAGGTAAGTGGAATCATGACTATGGTCGTCACTTATTATTACCTCAGTAATACGCGACCGAAAATCAACTGGTATTCGATCTAATACACTAGCCAAAGTAGATTCAGCGTTATACGCTACAACCAAGATACCGATTTTCATCTCTTTATTTACAGAGAGGTTTTTGTTCACAATGAAGTCATCCGTTCAGTCGGCTATTCAAAAATTCAAAGTGGAAAGTTCTTTAATAGTATCAGTCTACATAGTTTATCTTTGGGTTATCCGTGACTACCAAGCCATTAGTCGTTTGACTCACAGCCAATGAAAGGTCTTATCCTCTCCGGTGGTGCCGGAACACGCCTCCGCCCGATTACGCACACCAGCGCCAAACAACTGGTCCCCATTGCCAACAAGCCAATTTTATTCTACGGAATCGAAGCTATGGCTGCGGCGGGAATAAAAGAAATCGGCATCGTCGTCGGAGAAACCGCTGAAGAAATTCTCGCGGCGGTAGGTGACGGATCAGCCTTTGGTGTAAGTGTCACCTACATCCCCCAAGACTTGCCTCTCGGGCTAGCACACTGTGTTCTCATCGCAACCGACTTTATCGGTGGCGATGATTTTGTCATGTATCTCGGAGACAACATGCTTGAGCAAGGTTTAAGTGAATTCATTGAGCGTTTTGAGTTGGCTCGCCAAAATGATTCCCCACCCCCGAGCGCACAAATATTACTTACCCATGTTGACAACCCCAGCCAGTTCGGCGTGGCCGAAGTAACTCAAACTGGCGAGGTGATCCGGCTAATCGAAAAACCTATCAACCCACCTTCCGATCTCGCGCTAGTAGGGGTCTATCTATTCGATAAGTCAATCCAAGAAGCAGTGCGATCCATTACCCCCTCACCGCGGGGTGAACTCGAGATCACCGATGCCATTCAGTGGCTAATCGACAACCACCATATCGTGCGCCACGAAATCTTAAGCGGCTGGTGGATCGATACCGGTAAAAAAGACCCCCTGCTCGAATGCAACCGTCAAGTTCTTAAAACGATTTCGGGGGCAAACGCAGGATCGATCGATAAAGATTCGACGATTACTGGCGAAGTGATAATAGCGGCCGGTGCACAAGTACAGAAGTCGAATATTTCTGGCCCCACGGTAATCGGAGAAAACACAATAATTTCTGACAGCACTATCGGGCCGTTCACCTCGATTGCCGCCGAATGCAAAATATCAAAGACTGAAATAGACAACTCGGTCGTCCTCGAAAACACCATAATTACCGGTGCCACTGGCATTACCGACTCGCTAATCGGTCGTTCCGTTAAAATAACTAAGTCATCAGGGCCTGAGCCGGCCCATCGCCTAATGTTGGGAGATCATTCCCACGTTGAATTGAGTTAAAAATCTCCTATGGCCAAAATAATCCCCTCCTCCACCATCAACGGCGTCGTTGTCGTCGAACCCGACATCCATGGCGATGAGCGCGGAGTATTCATCGAGACTTACCGTCGACAATGGTTCCCAGGCGGACGCGAAATGATCCAAGGTAATCGCGGCGATCGGCGAGCCGGATCGGTAGTGGGGCTCCACTATCACCTTCACCAAGCCGACTATTGGTATGTACCGTTCGGAAGCGCTCGAGTAGTGCTTCACGACCTCCGCACCGGTTCGGCAACCGACGGTGCGACTGAAGTTATTGACATTGGCACCCAGCCCGACGGAACCCACGACCATCGCGGCATTTATATTCCTCCGGGCATCGCCCACGGATTTGCCGCTCTAACCGATATGACTATTACTTATCTTGTCGATAGTTACTACAACGCGCAAGACGAACTAGGGGTCGCGTGGGACGATCCGGCCATCGGTGCCGACTGGGGCGTTACCGAACCCGTGCTTTCAGCTCGCGACCAAGCCAACCCTCGCAGATCTGACATAACTGCTCAATGGCAACCTCACTCGGCGTTACGCACCTGAAAATGAATCTCTTTGTTACCGGTGCAGCCGGATTTATCGGTTCTAACTATGTACGCCAGGTCTTAGCGACCACCGATGATTCGATAACGGTCTTCGACGCTCTCACTTACGCCGGCAATCGGGAAAGTTTGCGGGATCTTGATCCCAATCCGCGTTTTACTTTCGTCCAAGGCGACATAACCAAGCGCGATCAGGTAAACGCCGCTATGGCGGGCCACGACGCGGTGGTTCATTTCGCGGCCGAAAGCCACGTCGACCGGTCAATCGCTTCGCCCGACGAGTTTGTCCACACCAACTGTGACGGCACCAATGTGGTGTGCGATGTTGCCCGCACCCTCGAAGTAGAGCGATTTGTCCACATCTCTACCGACGAAGTTTACGGATCAATAGAAAAGGGATCGTTCGTCGAGACCGACCGACTCGAACCTCGCTCTCCGTATTCAGCATCAAAAGCCGGGTCAGATTTAATCGCCCTCGCTTATCACGAAACCTACGGACTTCCCGTAATTGTTACTCGGTCATCAAATAATTTTGGCCCTTATCAATTCCCCGAAAAAGTAATCCCCTTATTCACAACTAATCTCCTGAACGAAAAAAAAGTCCCCCTCTACGGCGACGGACTCAACATTCGCGACTGGTGTTTTGTCGAAGACAACTGTGCCGGAGTCGACTTAGTGTTACGCAACGGACAAATCGGCGAGATCTACAACATTGGCGCCGGCAACGAAATCACTAACCACGACCTAACTAATTCAGTACTCGCCATTTTGGGCCACGACGACTCAATGATTGAATACGTTGAAGACCGTCTCGGCCACGATCGGCGCTACTCCATCGACACCAGTAAAGTACGCAAACTGGGCTGGGCGCCCCAGCGCGAATTCGCTGAGGCCCTTGGTAGCACAGTTGAGTGGTATCGCGACAACCGTGAGTGGTGGGAGCCACTACTCCAGTCGGGCAAGTAGTGAAAGTTCTCATTACGGGAGCAGGTGGTCAAGTTGGCCACGATTTAATAAATGCTTTTGTCGACGACGAAGTAGAAGCCTACGATCACCAATCGCTCGATATCACCGATACAAAATTAGTAACTGAAGTCATCACTACTAGCCGACCCGACGCTATCGTTCACGCCGCCGCGTGGACTGCCGTCGATGCCTGCGAGAGCGACCCTAAAAAAGCTCATCGCATTAACGCCACCGCTTCGGGAGCGATTGCGGCGAGCGCTCGCGAAGTGGGTGCGCACCTCACCTACTTCTCTACCGATTATGTATTTGACGGAACCAAACCTTCGCCTTACTTAGAAACCGACACGCCTAATCCGCAGTCGGTTTATGGCGCGACAAAACTCGCGGGCGAACTAGCGGTTGGCGGCGATGCCCTGATTCTGCGAATCTCTTGGGTTTGTGGGGCCCACGGCGCCAACATGGTTAAAACTATCTTGCGACTCGCCCGTGAACACGAACATCTGTCTTTTGTTGACGACCAGCGAGGTAACCCAACTTTCAGTGCTGACCTCGCCCCCTTGGTCCGCCAAATGGTTTCCGACCAGCGCACCGGAATATTCCACGCCACCAATCAAGGTGCGGTGAGTTGGTTCGAGTTTGCCCAAGCGGTCATGATTGCTGCGGGCCTCGACCCCGATCGAGTAACCCCCATTTCCACTGCCGATTTAACTCCTCGTCGCCCCGCTCCTCGGCCAGCTAATTCGATACTAGAAAACGCCGCCCTCATGAACGCCAGCATCGACCTGTTGCCTGACTTCCGCGAACCACTAAATCGTCTTATTAGAGAATTAGAAATAACCTAAAGATGGAAAACCCAAAGACGCGCGTCGTCGTAGTGAACTACAACGGTGGCGAGCAAACTCTAGAATGTCTGCAAGCCCTTGTGGCTGATGATCCCAATCGCGAACTTGATATTGTTCTAGTTGATAACGCATCTAATGACCATCTAGTCCAACGGATGCCGACCGAACTTCCTTCGGTGCGAGTAATTCCGAGTAAAACTAACCTTGGCTTTGGCGGGGGGAACAATCTCGCCCTGGCCGACCTTGGTGGTATCGACTTTGTCGCACTAATCAACAGCGACGCGCGCGTGCAGCCCGGTTGGTTAGCCCCACTAAAAAACGCGTTATTATCTAACCCCGCCTTAGGGGCGGCTTGCCCGCGTATTCGCCTCGCCGGTGAGTTCATCACCGTGGATATTTCTGCCCACCGACCTCTCACCGTGGCCGGAGCCTGGGTTGACGGCCAAGATGTCTCGGCCCGAGTTCAGTACGGACCAACTTTTGGGGCCCCCGAGCCCCCCACCCCCGAAGTCTCTCGGGCGCGACGCTTAAAGAACGCCGGCCAAATCTGGGTTCCGGTCAACTCCGCTACGGAAACAATCTCCTTACGGGTCCTTGATGGGGGCCCCGCAATCTTTAGTGCCGACCGGGCCGCCGTTTCTAGCGAACGCCATCGATCACTAAGAACCGTAGAGGTTCCGGTAGGCCCCCCTCGAATGCGACTGCTCAACAACACGGGCAACTACTGGACCCGCGACGGATTTTCGGCCGACCGCGGCTGGCTCAAACCCGATGAACCCAGTCGGTACGCCGTCAGCGAACCAGTAGAAGCCTGGTGCGGAGCGGCGGTACTGCTTCGAGCCGACTGCTGGCTCGCCACGGGAAACTTCGACGAGAAATTATTCCTCTACTACGAAGACGCCGATTTATCAGAACGAGCAAAAAACCTGGGCTGGTCGTTTATTTATGTCCCCGAATCTTTAGTCGACCACGATCACGCCACCTCTACCGGCGAAGATTCTTTACTCGCGCTGCGTCTGACCGAAAGAAATCGCCTGATCGTAATTAGGCGCTACCAAAGAGGTGGAGTCAAAGCCGTTATGAAATCACTAATAGCAACCTTGGGCTACGCCCGCCGCGATCTTTTTGCCCGTCCACTGCGGTGGCGACTACCGAGAAGCAAAATTGTTTCTGCCCGGCTGCGCGCCGCATCTTCGTCGCTAATCCACTAGACGCTTTGGCCCGAAGCAAAATTTTTATAAACCTCGGTTTACCTTATCGGCCTTTCTTCGTCGATGACTCTCTCTAGAATTATAAGGACTAAAATGAATTGCGAATCTTTGTTTTATAGTCTTAAATTCCCTACGGCGAGCCAAGTGGAAAAAGTTGGTTGCGCGCGCACGCAAAGGGAAGATTCCGTTACCGGCTCGAATTTTTAGCCCGTTGGTAGCGATTACCATATTTCGCACTTTTTTATCGGACAGATCGTGCGCCCTGTAAGGGTTCCGACAAAACTCGACTAGTGGAGCCAGCGCTATCGACCACCGGTAGTCAGCAGCCAGTTCCCCGCTACGAGCAGCGCAGCGGCCTCTCTCCTCACGATCTCGGCCTAATTCCAACAGGGCTTCAGCGAGAGCCCTCTCGTCTTCGGGGGCGACGATTCGGCCCGCACCTTTTTCCGTTATCGCCGCACTCAGTGAATCCCCCGATGAAGCCACCACTGGCAGCGAAGCCCAAAAACAGTCCAGTAAACGAGTTCGAAAAGAAAACTCCGTCTCGATGTGGGCGAAATGAGTGCTTACCGCCACATCGGCTTCTAATAAATAGTCAGCCCTATCTTCATAGGGAACCCAGTCTTCGAGGAAGAAGACATTTTTATCGGTGAGCCCAAGCTCGAGCGAAAGATCTCGGGCCGCCTGTGCCATCTGCATTGCCGGAACATTGGGGTTGGGATGAGTAGCGCCCATAAAAACTAGTTTCGTCGTCGGAATCTCTTTTACCACTCTCGCTACGGCGCGCAAAAGAGTCAGCGGATCAAACCAGTTATAGATTCCACCACTCCATAACAGCAAATAATCGTCATCGGTAATTCCCGGCACAACGCCACGCATTACCGAGCGTTTCTTTTTCGGGCTATTTTCTTCAATGCCGAAAGGAACAATCGCCAGTAACGAGTCGACACTCAAGTCGGGTCCAAGAGTAGCGGGGTTGAGCCTACCCCGAGCCGCTAGATGACCAAGATAGAAGTCGCGTTGTTTGGGGCTCGCGCATAAAAAAAAGTCGCAACGTATAATTTGTATGATTACACTCTGAAGAGTCGCCCCCCAAAGTAATAGTTGCTGATCTGGGTCTAGCGCCCGCGACTGCTCAATAACTTCGAGATGAATGGGGTCATAGAGATCGGCTACCTTGATCACCGACGATTTAGATAAACTCGGTTGGGTGGCCATAATTTCACCCTGATGAATAACAATTTCGGCCCAGTCAACCGCTCGAACGAATGCTTTTTTATCAGCGAAACTTGCTGAGAATCGATCGCTTGATCTAGAGCACGCAACCGTAGATAACAAAACTACTTCGTGCTCGGCAGAAAGTGCTTCGGCGATTTTCCAAGCCCGAATAGCCGGCCCCGCCATTTTTTCTCCCAAGACATCAGGAGTCACCACGACGATCCGATGCGAACTCACTGATTTATTGCCCGCCAATGGCCTCCCAGCCTAAGTGGCCCCACCTCAAACAGCCGATCGATATTGTCCGTCTGATCGCTGGGGACTAAATCAACCCGCAAAAACTTTTCTCTTGCGTCGTAGGTGTGCACTGCGTGTTGGTCGAGAAGATTTGCGCTCAATAGATAAGCCCCCGGAACCAAATCTAAACGGTCTAGTTCTAGATCAACTATTGCTTTACCATCGAGAACTGGGAATATTGAGCCGTTGGGCTTAAGGCCGACACCGCCAAGGTAGACACCATCGATAGAGAAAACGCCTAGACCTAGCGTCGGCAGTTCGATGCGTACGCTGCTCGAACAAGAAAACCGAAACGCTATGGGCTCTCCAGACACCGCCGTTGTCGCCGACGTCCCTTCGTGGCCATTGATAACTAGGCTTTCTATACGAGCCTCACCCGAGCCCCAGCGTTTCCCATGGTCACCATCATCGGGTATTGATTCGTGCGCTTCCTCCAAGTAAGCGTCGACCACTTCGTCGGCGTTTCCTTGCCGCACGATACGCCCATGCTCTAAAAGAATGGCGCTTTCACAAAGTCGAGCCACAGTTGAAACCGCGTGTGAAACAATCACGATAGTTTTACCCGCGCTATGAATCCCCGAAATTTTTTCCATGCATTTACGCTGAAAATCTTCATCCCCTACTGCCAAAATCTCATCGAGCAACAAAATGTCTGGATCAGTATGAACTGCCACCGCAAACCCAAGTCGCACATACATTCCCGATGAATAAGTACGGACCGGTGCGTCAATAAAATCTTCTAAACCAGAAAAGGCGACGATCTCATCAAAGCGATCCTCGGTCTGCCTCTTAGTCATGCCCAAAATGGCCGCGTTCAGAAATACATTTTCCCGGCCCGACAACTCGGGATGAAAACCCGCCCCCAGTTCAAGCAGGGCCGCCATTGACCCATCAACCGCAATCCGGCCCGCCTCTGGAGTCAAGATCCCCGCGATACATTTCAACAAGGTGCTTTTGCCCGACCCGTTGTCTCCGATAAGACCGAAGATGCTCCCCTTGGGTACTTCGAAGGAAATATCTTGCAGAGCGGCGAACTCTTCGTAACGCGCTCGCCGACCCCGCAGAACCGCAGCTTTTAACGATTGATTGCGTTCATCGTATTTTCGGTAACTCTTAGATACTCCATCAACCCGAATTGAGATGCTCATACTTCTTCCGCCAACCGCCGCTCACTGCGACCAAAGATCCAAAATCCAATAACTACCATCGCGCCGCTCCAAGCCACTACGTATAAAAGTGTAGATAGGGCCGGGAAACGCAGATCATAAAGTACGGCCCGATACGACTCCACTAACCCCACTAATGGGTTCAACCTGTACAAGGCTCGAACCGGAATATCAGTACCGAAGATTTCGGATTGCTTTGGCACTAAAGTTATCGGATAAACCACTGGAGTCAAATAAAACAAAAACTGCAGAGCGATGGCCACTAGATATTTCATGTCGCGAAAATACACATTCCAGACCGAGACTATTAACGAAATGCCTAGAACAAGAAATGACTCAATAAAAATCAGAACCGCCACCATAGGTAGCCATTGGATCACTCCGCTACCAACTATTAAAAAGATTATCGCTAAAACTCCCAACTCGATGCAAAGTGTGAGCGTCATAGCCATGACCGATGAGAGAACAAAAATTGAACGCGGGAAAGAGGCTTTTTTTATCAAGTTTCCGTTAGTCAGCAAAACGTCAATACTGGTATTGATTGTATTGTTAAAAAATTGAAACGGTAAAAGCGCACAAAGAAGAAACAGCGGGAACGAATCAACTCCGCTCGGGTGACCAACGGGCGCTTCTACCTTGAGAAATACGCTGAAAACTAAAGTGTAAATAGCCGCAGTGGCTAATGGGTTTATTAACGACCATGCCCAGCCCAGCACTGACCGCTTATATTTAGTGCGCAACTCGCGTAGAGTTAGGTTAATTGTTAGTTCTCGTTTAGCAAAGATTTTTTTAATAACTGCCATTATCTACTAACGCTAGCGCAGGCCTCACCCGTTTCGGGGTTAGATCAATTTAACCCGCCAGTAGTGCACGGGCTAATACATCGGTGCCAAAGGCGGTAAGAATGGCTAGGTATAGCAACCCCGTAGCCGCCATGACGGCCGAATAATAGGGTTCTTTTAGCGCGGCTAATGCGGCCGCCAACAAACCGACAGTTGTAAGCGCGCACACCACCCAGGTGACTCCCAAAATCCCACCGTAGCCATCATCGATAGAGCCATTAAGCAGAGACACCATTCCGGTGGGAATTAAAAGTAGTACTACTTCAATAGGCCAAGAAATAATCGAAAGCCAAATCATCTCCCGTAGAGGGGCGCGCGATAAACCGGGCTGGACTAGATACCAATGTCCCAGCAACATCGCGTCAGTAATAAACCCTAAAAATATCGCCCCTACTCCTAAGCGGGCCACCGTAAGAACAACTGGACCACCCAAAACTCCCGCCGCGGCGAATACAGCCACGAACCCCGTCAGCGCCGCTAAAAAATCTAACCCCGGAGGAATACGAGCAGGAGTTTTACGCCACCGCACCGAAATCACGACTGCCAATAGGGAGACGACTACGGTCAATAAGCCCGCTATCGACCGCACTTGGGCCGCTGCCCCCGAAGAGTCGAGGCCAACCAAAACTCCCGCCAGAGCCAGC
>CAFBOF010000044.1_pt1 | contig 12803 bp, 14 predicted proteins | sample 7269391 | NCBI WGS metagenome assembly CAFBOF01 (sample SAMEA6814105, study PRJEB35770) | uncultured Actinomycetes bacterium | biome: Freshwater; feature: Freshwater reservoir; material: water | place: Czech Republic | collected 2017-07-26 | depth 30m m
CCCTTCGGCTCCAACCGAGAAGTCACCGCTGACGGTGTTGGTGCCCGAATGGATCCCACTTACCGACTGCACGTAGAACGCTTCGCCCGCCGCGACCAAGATCTCTTCGGGCGAATTTGGCCCCGGGGTAAGACAAAGGGCGCGCGCGCCCGCGCCCGGAGTGCTGGCGTAGCCCCGCACCGCCGATCCGGTGGTCGCGGTGCCCGCCCGCCGGCCGGTGACGACATTGTGGAGAAAACCAGTAAGTACGCCATTTTTGATGAGTTCGACCCTCCGAGTAGGCACTCCTTCGGAGTCGTGGCTTGACGCGCCAAAGGCCGCGGGGTCGGTGGGGACATCAACGAGCGTGAGATTAGGGGCACCCACCGTTTCACCTTCGCGACCGACAAACATCGACCGGCCTTTGGTGATCGCCTCTCCCCCGAGCGCGCCCCCGACTAACGCGAGAAGCGAACGGGTGACTAGAGGATCGAAGATCACCGGCAAATTGGTGGTGGCCGGCTGTTTAGCGCCCAACAGCCGCACTGCCCGCTTAGCCGCGTCGGCACTCGCGACATTGAGATCAAGATCAGCGAACGCTCGCCCCGCCGAAAATCCGTATCCGGTACGAGTAGCACTTCCTTGACCCGCGAGCGCGTGGGTCGAGACCGAACAACCAGTAGAACGCTTGGCTACTTGGACTCCTAGTGAACTAACGATCGCCACTTCGGTGGCCGAGTCTCCGTAGTGCGCCGACTCCACCGCGCGCACTAGTGGGTCGGCTCCGAGGGTGGCTTGTTCAACGGCTAAAGCGTAGGCAACTTTATCGGCGGTGGCAGTAGTCAAGATGTCGTCGCGCCACAGGTCAAGTTCAGCTACTTCACCCGCCCCGTCGGCGAGAGTGGCGAAGGCCAAAGAGTCATCGGGGGTCGCGAAAGTGGCGTTGTCGCGCGCCGCGCCCAGCGCTTCGTCGATAATGTCGGGGTCGAGGGATCCCGCCCACGCAAACCCCTGTCGATCGCCGAGTAAAACTCGAACCCCGACTCCGGCGGGCTCGGCCACTACTAGCGATTCGACCGCTCCGGCGTGAATTGCCACCTCGGTAGTTCGAGACCGAGTGACGTAGGCCTCAACTTGTTCGCCGGGGTGGGCTTTCTCAACTACCCTGAGAGCTAGATCGAATATAGGAATTTCAGCCACGAGCAGTGCCGCCAACAGTTAGCTCGGCCACCCGCAAAGTGGGCTGACCGGCCGATACCGGAACCCCCTGACCGTCTTTGCCACAGGTGCCGGCCCAGGTATCGAAATCGTTACCAACCGCATCGACGAGCCGGAGAGTTTCGAGCCCGTTGCCAATGAGTTGTGCGGCCCGCACCGGGTCGGTGATCTCACCGTTTTCGATCAAATAGGCCTCGGTAACTCCGAACACATAATCTCCGGTAGCGGTATTGACCTGACCACCCCCGAGTGACGCGCAGTACAGACCGTATTCGGTGTCAGCGATAATGTCGTCGGGGTTAGTTTCTCCGGCCAGCAAATAAGTGTTAGTCATACGCACCATGGGTAAATCTTGGTAAGTCTCCCGCCGACCGTTACCACTACTCGCGCGCCCGCTTTGGCGCGCCCGAATCAGGTCCCACATGTAATCACTAAGCACTCCGTTTTCGATCAGGACATTGCGCGCTACTGGAGTTCCCTCGTCGTCGATGGCGCTCGTTCCCCATCCGTGTTCAAAGCCTCCGTCGTCGACCACTGTGACTAACGGCGAAGCCACTAGTTGATCAACTTGATCACGAAACACCGACGCGTCTCGTCCCACTAGATCGGCTTCGAGACCGTGACCACAGGCTTCGTGAAATAACACTCCCCCCGCACCGCGCCGCAACACCACCGGCAACTTTCCGGTAGGAGCGGGGCGAGCCCGCAATAAAGTAAGCGCTCGGTCGGCGGCGGTAACGGCCACCGATTCAGGATTGATCGCATCGAAAAACTCAAACCCTTGGGTGTAGCCCGGAGCGTCAGTGCCGGTCTGCATTCCGGTATCACCGACGGCCACGCACTGGACCATAAAGCGGGTTCGTACTCGCCCATCGGTGGCCAGCACTCCGTCAGAATTAGCCACCAAAATGCGGCGTCGACTGTCGGCGTAAGTGGCGCTCACCTGTTTGATGGCCGGGTTGCGCCCGCGAGCTGCCTCGTCGGCGATATTGAGCAACTCCACTTTGCGCTGCTTTTCGATTGACTCGGGCGGGACGGTTTCATCTTGTCGGTTACGAGCCGGTGATGAAAGAGCCACCACGTGAGTGCCTCCGCTTTTTCCGCGGGCCGCACTCGCAGCGGCCGAAGCGCACTTCAACAACCCTTCCGGCGAGAGGTCGGCGCTATGGGCATAACCCGTCGTAGCCCCAGCCAAAACTCGGATCCCCGCACCCCGGGTTCGCCCCGAGACCAACTCTTCAATACGAGTGTCGTCTAAGTGCACCGCGTTATTGACTCGATCTTCAACGAACACCTCGGCGAACTCGCCGCCGCCTTCAAGCGCTTTAGCCAGAACCCGCTCCAGCACATCGACTTCGACTACTCCGGATTCAAGGAGGTCAGCTTGATTGGGGTGAGTAATAGCCATGGACGAAATCCCTACGCCGCGTTGACGCGGCCGCGGACAAAAGTATCGACGGCGATAAACCACGCTTCCGGATTCTCGAATTGAGGAGAATGCCCCGCTTCGGGTATCACCGCTAACTCAGCACCAGCAATAGCTCCCGCCATTTGGTGGGCATCAGCAAGGAAGTTGGAGTCTTGGTCGCCCACCACTACCAAAGTCGGACACGCAAGTCCGCGCAACTCTTCAAGTTGATGAGGCTGAGAAATCATCTCCCGCAACAAAGTGGCGTAAGCCATGGGCGCGACCGCGTCCCACTTGCGATCGTTAAATTCTTCGTAGCCCGGGCGCGTCGCTCGTACTCGCTTGTCCGCTTCTGAACCTAGAACATCGGCTTCATCAAGCACGGCCCGCAAAGCATCCATCCCTTCAGTCAACGCCAACCGCGCGGCCATCTCGGCCAACTCAGGGTCAACACCAACCGGTGGTCCGGGCGAGGTGTCCATCAACACCAGAGAACTAACTCGTTCGGGGTGGGCGAGCACTAATCGCCGAGCCACCATCCCACCCATCGAGTGACCCAGTAAACCAAAAGTTTCGAGTTCGAGCGCGTCGGCGACCGCCAGTACGTCCGCGGCCAAACGATCAAGAGAATATTTATCCGCACCCTCGGGGTGGTCGCTCTCGCCGTGACCGCGCAAATCGAGAGTTACCACTTCCGAATGTTTGGCCAACTCTGCGGTGTGATCGTAGAAATCTTCTTTGGCACCAGTGAAGCCGTGAACCATAAAAAAGGGCTCACCTTCGCCTTGGCGTTTAACTTCTAACACCACCCCGTCATCAGTAGTGATTTTCATAGTCGCCTCCTCGTTTAAACGCTTAATACCGATTGATAAGTGGGCCGCCCTCAGTCTCCTACCCTATGAGCGTGGGGACAAGCGGAGGAACCGTGGGCGCCAGTGTCCCCAACGGCGCCATTCTTGCTTTCATTCCCGCGGTGGCCATGATGCAAGTACTGTCGATTTACCTCAGCGGTCTAGGTGTGCTCGAAGCAATGCTGGCATTTTTTCTCCACCCGCTAGGAGTTCCGACGGGTCAAGCCGTGGCCATCGGCCTTCTTTGGTACGCCATGACCCTTATAGTTAGTCTGGCCGGTGCCCCCGCCTTTGCTCTCGGCCACCGCCACGCCGCCCACGATGACCAGGAAAGATAATGAACGAAAGCGAAAAGCCCCCTAAAAGTGCGCCCTTTTACCGTCGGTGGCTAGGAGCTCATCGCCTTAGCGATGGCTACGTCATCTACTGGTGGATGGAAATCCTGCTCGTACTTTCGTTCTACGGCATTTACTCAACCATTCGCAACGCCAACAAAAGCAACCCTCCACTGGCGCGCCGTCATGCCTACCAACTCATGGATTGGCAGCGCACCCTCGGGATCAACATCGAACGCGGGGTGCACGAATGGGCACTCAATATTCGCCCCCTCATCATCGCCAGTAACTATTTCTACGGATCGTTACATTTCGTTGTAACCATCGGCGTCGCGGTGTTTATTTTTCGTAAACACCGCGACGTTTACCCCCTGTGGCGAAACACCTTGATGATCGCTACCGCGCTCGCACTTATTGGTTTTGCTTTCTGGCCACTTATGCCCCCTCGCTTGCTTCCCGCAAGTTACGGCTTTGTTGACACTTTGGCGCAGTACCCTACTTTCTGGTCGTTTAATCAGGGCGCGGTGAATAAAATATCCAACCAATATGCCGCCATGCCCAGCGTGCACTGCGCGTGGGCCCTATGGTGCGCGTGCATTCTTGTCCCCCGCATGCGCCACTGGTGGTCGAAAGGGTTGGCCGCGCTATATCCAGTCGGAACCGTTACCGCCATCGTGTTAACCGCCAACCACTACTTGCTAGATGCAGTAGGTGGCTTCATCGTCCTCGGAATTGGCTATCTTGCCGCCCGGATTCTCACTAGAGCGGGCCGCTCGAGCACCTCCAAGTCTTCCGTTCCCACTGCCGCTCATGCATCTTGACCACTTAGCTCTAGCGACGCCCGACCCCAATGCCGCTCTGGCATCTCTAGTAGGCGACCTCGGTGCCACCGTGCTCGGCGGGGGTGACGCAATAGGGTTTCGTTGGGTTCAGGTTTTCTTGGGCCATGACCAAGCGCCCAACTCCGGCATGAAACTTGAACTCATCACCCCGTGGGAACCAGAAAATAACGATTTCCTGCAACGATTCATTGCTCGCCACGGAGAGGGGCCCCACCACCTCACCTTCAAGGTTTCTAATCTTGCGGCCGAACTTTCTCGGCTCCGTGACCTGGGCTTCGAACCCGTGGGGGTGAATCTGAGTAACCCCGAATGGCGAGAAGCATTTTTACTACCGCGACAAAGCCACGGCACCGTAGTGCAACTGGCCGAATCAAGTATCGATCCCAAGTTCGCGATTGACGAATACCGGCGAGCGCAAAGTTCTGGACCGGTGGGTACTCCATTTTGGTGGCCAGCAATGGAAACCACTGCGCCAAAAAGTTGCCTGGCTCAAATCGTGCTACGTAGTGCCGACCCTCAGGCAACCACCGATTTTTTTTGTTCTGTTCTCGGCGGGAAAGTGGAGGGGAGTGATTTAGTTTGGCCCGGAGGTGGTCGGATCAAGATCGTGACCGCGGGTAGCGAAACTCCCGGAGTGTCTCACTTGGAATTAGAAAACCCGCAAAATCACGAACTCACCCGAAAACAAATAATCGCCGGAATTGCGTTCGAATGATTATCGATTTTTACGCCGGGCTCGCTGGCGAGAAAATATCCAGCCGGCAATAAAACCGAAGAGGGCCGAGACGACGATGACAAAGAAGAGTTCCATATTCAGCGTGCCAAAAACCAAATCAACACTTACTTCGTCTTGATTCAAAATCGCGACCAAGACCACATAGGTCACAAGTAGGGCCGCGATTATCGTGCGGGCGCTGGGTCGGTAGCCTTTTTTTTCTGGGCTGGGGTTAGGTGTCGTAGTCATCTTGAACCTCCCTAATCACAAACGCCTTTGCGCTCTGACCCCATTTTAGTAAGGTTTAGGGTCGCTTTCGGGGTCTGCCTTTGCGCTCTAATACGAGATCCAAGACAGCCGCTCGTACTGCCGTATCGGCACTCGACAGCGAGGTCTCGCGACCGCTGATTAGCGCCAGTCGACGCGGGGGCATACCGATAATGGCGCGAGTTTTTACGTTAGGCAGATCGCTCGGCAAAGCGGTCTCGGGCATAATCGACGCCCCCGCCCCCGAAGCGACCAAGTCGGCGATGAGACGAATACCTTCCACCTCGACTGTCACCCGAACCTCCAGCGACTTTTCTAAGGCCGCGGACTCCACCTCCCGCCGCAACGGATTTTCTCGAGGAGGTAAAACTAAACCCAGTTCGAGAACCTTGGCTAAGGCAATCGGCTTATCCGGTACCGAAACTGATTTCGGTAATACCGCAACCAGATTTTCTTCCATAAGAGTTTCGCCCTGAACTCGAGGATCGTTGACTGGCTCAGTAACGATCGCTTGCGCTAATACCCCTGACGCCACATCAACGATGAGCCGTTCCGATGCCGCTTCTCGCACCATTAATTCAATGCCCGAAGATCGCTCGCGCAGTTCGGCGACCAAGCGCGGAATAACCCACCGACTCGCCGTACCCACGATGCCAAAAGTCGCCTCCCCTACTTCTAACCCCAGTCGGGCCGAGATATCTGAGCGCATCGATTCGATTTCTCGTCCAATCCTTCGGGCTCGATCTAATACCACCTCGCCGAATTCGGTCGTTTGAGCTCCTCGGCGACCCCGAGTAAAAAGTTGCACCCCAAGTTCAGATTCCAGTTGCTTAATCTGGTCCGAGACATTTGACTGGGCGGTCGAAAGTTCGATGGCCGCACCGGTAAAGGACCCTTCGGCCGCGACCGCGATCAGGGTCTCGAGTTGGCGTAGTTCCATAGAAGAAGATAGTAACAGTTCTATCTCTTATAGAGATGGATAGTATCGGATCTAGGTGTTTGACGTATAGATCGAATTCGGCCAAGATAAGAACAACCAAAACCGCCGAGGCAAAGGAATACCAAAATGGCGACCGACACCAAATCCAACATCATTTTCGCCGGACCCCTCGAGTGGACCGACGTCGCTGCTTGCAGTGGACAGACCGACACGTTTTTTGCCCCCGCCGGTGAACGCCCGGAAACTCGGCTACTGCGCGAATCACGCGCTCGTGCTATTTGTAACGCGTGTCCAGCTTTAAACCCCTGTCGTGACTGGGCGCGAGGCGAAAGAGAATACGGTTTTTGGGGGGGCGAGTCGGAAGAAGATCGCGCCGCAGCCGGATACCGGGTTGATATGCCCGTTGGACGAGTAGCGCGCTACCCCAAAGGAGCCGGTACGCCGGTCAATCCTCGTCGATCAGAGGTTGCATAAAGTCCCCCCTTCAGTAAGATGAGTGGAATTGCTCGTCGTCGAGCGAGAAAAGGGGGAACTATGAATACGACAGTAAATTCTCACCGTTCAATTATTCGAGCCGCTTTTGGCACCATGGCCGCTTTGGCTTTGCTTGTGGGCTTTGCTCCCAATGCCGGCGCCACCGCTGCCGCTAAGGCCACACCCACGGTAAACGTGACTCTGATTGAATACAAAGTTAAGTTAAAACCCGCAACCGTCTCGGCTCCCGCCGGGAAAGTAAAGTTGGTGGCCAAAAACAAAGGCAGCATGCTCCACGAGATGGTCGTGGTGCGAGCAGCCGATGCGGCCGCTCTTCCGGTTGACGCCGAAGGAAGTGTGGTTGAAGACCAGATCCCCGAAGCCAACCTCATGGGCGAAATCCCTGAATTCAAAGAGGGTAAAACCAAGTCCAAGGTGTTCGCACTCACCCCAGGAACTTACGTGGTGTTCTGCAATATCACTGAAGACCAAGGTGGGACCACCATTAGTCACTTCAAGCAAGGAATGCACGCGGTACTAACGGTCAAGTAGTAGGGGGCGGGCCGTAGCGCCAATGGTTTAGGATCCCTCAGGTGGAAACGCCTGAGGGGTTAAACCTAGAAAATTTACAAGCTTGGTTTCCAAAACATATCCCGGACAGCGAAGGAACTCTTGTCCCGGAGTTGATCGCGGGCGGAAAATCTAATCTCACTTTTACTATCTCAACTCAAACTCGTCCTAACGCGTGGGTGCTACGGCGGCCACCACTCGGTCATGTAGTAGCCACGGCCCACGACATGAGCCGTGAGTTCACGGTCATGTCCGCACTAGGCGGCACTGATGTACCAGTGCCGCGTGCGGTTGCGTTGTGCACCGACCGCGAAATCATTGGTTCCCCGTTCTACGTGATGGAGTACGTGCCGGGGCGCATCTTGCGCACTGCGGCCGATATGGCCGATGTAAGTCCCCAGGACGCCCGAGAAATAAGCGGGGAGTTGATCGATGTACTCGCCCGGCTTCACTCCATTGACTACCAAGCAGTAGGGCTCGGAGAATTTGGTCGTCCCGACGGCTTTCTTGCGCGTAATGTGACTCGCTGGGGGAAGCAGTGGACGGCTAATAAAACTGCGGAACTGGCTTCGGTGGACGAGTTGGCCCGCCGACTCGAAACCCAACTCCCCGAATCGGGTCCGGCCGCCATCGTGCACGGCGACTACCGCCTCGACAACACCATGATCGCACTAACCGACAACCGCGTGGTGGCCGTGCTCGACTGGGAAATGTCAACGCTAGGCGACCCTTTGACCGACCTTGGTCTTTTCCTTGTCTACTGGGGTAACGAGGCGGCGCCAGAAATCACTTCGGGGCAGGGCATCGCCGAGGTGCCCGGTTTTATGTCGAGCGACGAAATTGTTTCCCTTTACGAACAGCGCTCGGGAAGATCGGTCGAACACCTCGATTTTTACGTGGCTTTTGCGATGTACAAGTTGGCCATTATCGTCGAAGGAATAAATGCCCGCCACCAAATGGGGAAGACCGTAGGTGAAGGATTCGATGCCCTAGGGGCCTTAGTGGGTCAACTCATTGACGCCGGACTGGAAACTTTAAAATCTTGAACGTTTTTGCGTCGACGGCGAACTTGCGGAAAATGATGGTGGTCGTCGCTATTGGTGGTTCGATGGGAACACTTTTGCGCTACCAAATTTTGCTTAACTGGCCAGTAACCCTGGGGGAAGAATTTCCTTTGCCAGTAATCATCACTAATTTAATCGCCTCCCTATTTCTTGGTATTTTCTTAGCCGTCTTTCATCAACCGCACGGCCGCTGGTCAACTCAATCCAGCGCTCGGGCATTCTTGACCGCCGGAGTTGTGGGTGGGCTCGCGACTCTCTCGCTACCCATGGTCAATATCCCACTATTAATAAAAAATGGCTATCTTGTTTGGGCAATTTTGATTCCGACTGCTCTATTGATCGGGGGAACGCTGACAGTGATAGTGGGTTTGTTGATTGGCGGCTGGCGTCCTCACCATGACCAGTTGCCCGCAGAAGAAGAGGGCCAATGATCTGGGCCGCCGTAGCCCTAGCCGGAGCTCTCGGTTCAACTCTGCGGCTTCTGACGTTAGAAATTGGTAAGCGTATAGCCGGTGGACACTCGCCGTGGACGGCTTGGGTACTTAACTGTTCGGGGTGTTTTGCTCTCGGGGTAGTGCTCGGCCTATCGATCGAACAGGGGTTGAGCCCTGATGTGGTCGCCGTAATTGGCTCGGGGCTAATTGGCTCGTACACCATTGTTTCCCCGTTGACTTACGACGCTTTGGTCATCGGAATACAGGGATCTTGGCCCAAGGCCTTTATTCACTCCGTGGGCGCCATACTGGCCTGTATTACGAGCGCCAGTATCGGCCTTTTAATTTGCGGTGCGCTCTAATGGCTACCGAAAGACGAACTAAAAACTGTGACTAGCGAGCGCGAACTACGCATTAGCAGTTCGTGTCGCATTGATAAATCCGAATTGCACTGGCGCACCAGCAGATCGGGAGGTCCCGGCGGACAACACGCCAACACTTCCGACACCAAAGTGGAAGTTTCTTTTAACGCCGCCGACTCACCTTCGCTTGGTCCCCGCCAGCGTATGCGTATTGTCACCAAACTCGGTCCGGTAGTGCGAGCGCACGCGGCGGACTCGCGCTCGCAAGCCCAAAATCGTATTACCGCACTCAATCGGCTCAGTAAACGCATAGCCACCGCGCTGCAAATTGACCCCCCACGGAGACCTTCTCGGCCATCGCGAGCCGCAAAAAAATCTCGACTTGATGAAAAACGCAAACACAGCCGCAAAAAGACTCAGCGGCGGCGGCCCGACGCCGCGGACGAATAATGGACTCGACCAGTAAGGTAAAGAGATGGTTGATGGTCTGATCTGGGAGCAAGAACCGCGCGCACTGGTGAGGCCAGTTTTAGTGGCGGCGTTCGAGGGCTGGAATGATGCGAGCGAAGCCGCCACTAGCGCTACTGATTGGCTGGCGCGTATTGGGTCTGAACGCTTAGCCAGGATCGATCCTCAAGAGCACCTCGACTTTCAAACTCGTCGCCCCCAAGTTTGCCTTGAAGACGGGGTAACAAGAGAAATCGTTTGGCCCGAAAATACCTTTTCGATAGTGCGGGCCCCTCGGCGTTCTGATGGCGACGGTGGAGAACGCGACTTCGTAATTCTGCACGGCATTGAACCCAGCTACCAATGGAAATCGTTCTGTAGCGCGGTTATATCGGTGGCAAAGGCCACCAGTTGCGAGATGGTCGTTACCCTCGGATCGCTTTTAGCCGACGTGCCTCACTCGCGCGACTCGATGATTTCTGGGTCGTCAACCGACCCCGAGTTGTCCGCCCGCCTCGGTCTGGTCGGCTCCACCTACGAAGGGCCCACGGGGATTGTGGGGGTCCTTCACGACCAGTGCCGTCAGGCCGGCTTGGCTTCAGTCTCGCTTTGGTCGCCGGTACCACAATACGTATCGTCTCCCCCCAACCCCCCCGCCACGCTCAATTTGCTTACCCGCTTTGAATCGTTATGCGATGTCGACCTTGATCTGGGGTCAATGCGAGCCACCGCCGAAGAGTGGCGGCGACAAATTGATGAAGTGATAAGTGAAGACGACGATGTGCGCGAGTACGTAGCCGCATTAGAAGATCGGTTTGATGCTGCTAAAACTAAAACGAGTTGGGGGGATAATCTGCCCACCCAAGACGAACTCGCGCAAGAAGTAGAAAACTTCTTGCGTGAACAAGACGGAACCTAAAGCACGAATTCTTACTCCAATAAATCGCGCGCCACTGCTTCCCAGAGTTGTTCAGACAAAGCCAACGACTCAACGTCAACGCGCTCATCGTTACCGTGAAACATTGTCGCGTAATCCTCAAAAGTAATGCGGCGACTAAACAATCCGAATCCGTAGCCCACTGACCCCTCTCGTCGGAAGTATCGATTGTCAGTAGCCCCCACCATCAAGAACGGAACTAAAGCCGATCCTTCGACGAGTTGCCCAGAAACTCGCGCCAATGAATCCCACAAAGGCGTATCGATGGGTGACGCGCTCGAAGGGTCGTCCCGGGAAGTGATCTCGACTTGGTCGGCCAAATCGCCAAGGGCTTCGTCGATTAAGGCCCGCACCTCTTCACCGGTCTGGCCCGGAAGGGTGCGGATATCAACCTCTAGATCTACTGAATCAGGGATGACGTTGGTTTTAGTACCCCCGTGGGCCACATTGGGGGAAAAAGTGGTGTGGGTGCAGGCATGAATCATGCGAGCCATACCAATAGGCATCTCGGCCATGGCACTAGGCAACAAGGCAGCATCGAGGAGCGCGGTAGAGATTTCTTCGGGGAACTGCATACCTTCGACGTAGGCCCGCCACACTTCGTGAATGCTCGCCGCCGACTCAAACTCGGCCAAGCGCCGCACTACTTCCGCGGCCTTTACTAAAGCGTTGTCGGTGCGATGAGGTTGGGAACCGTGACCTGGTGTTCCTTTGACCCGAATCTTGCTCCAGTAGGTTCCTTTTTCGGCCACCAAAACGGGCAAGCGCACACCACCGGGTGAATGCATTTGAAAACCCCCCGACTCAGTTAGCACATAATCAGCCATCACTGCGTCGCGCTCGTGTTCAACCAAGTGTTCCGCTCCCCATACACCGCTCGCTTCTTCATCGGCTACGGCTAAATAAATAAGTGTTCCGCGGGGACGAAAACCCGAGTCGGCCAATTTACGAAACGCCACTGCTTGAGTAGCGGTGAGGTTGAGCATGTCGACCGCGCCTCGTCCCCAAACAAAACCATCAATCACTTCGCCCGAAAACGGATCATGACTCCAGCCGTCGGGGTTCACGGGTACAACATCGGTATGCCCCATCAACAACAGACTCGGTGCTTCGGGGTCAGTTCCTTCGATGCGCGCCACCAAAGATGCTCGCCCGGGTTGCGGCTCGTAACGCTCAAGATCTAATCCGGTAGCCCCTAGGTAATCGGCTAATAAATCAACGCTACGGATCTCACCGCCTGATTCAACCCGCCCATCATTGACGCACGCGTTACGAATTAGTTGTCCTAATAAATCAACGCACTCATTGGCGAGATCTTCGCTACCCACATTGTTCAGAGTATCGCCCGCAAGCCAACGAAAGGGCCAACGGATTTAAGTCAAAGACGCGGCTCGATAAATCAGTCGGCCGTCGGCTTCTCGCCACCGCTCGGCTTCACCCACTAACACCATGTGCTCAAGGTGGGCAAAGGTTTCACTCTCGGCCATTACCCCCCAATGCTTAGCGGGGAAAATCTCGTGAGATAAATCGGTCACGGTGGCCGGGCCAATAGCGGCCGAGGCTTCCATCAAAAGCTCCATGCGCTCGTGGTGGTGCTCTTTGATTTCGGACACTCGCTTGGGAACATCAGCGAAAGGGTGGCCGTGAGCGGGCAAACCCAGACGCACGCCGTCGAGCGCGGCTACCAGATCAAGGGTCTGCAGGTACGACTGCAAAGCATCGGCGCCGTTTCCCACTCCAGCAATGTGGGGAGTAATCGACGGTAAAACGTGATCGCCCGAAAGCAGGACACCATTTTCAGGGTCGTATAAACAAAGGTGGTCAATAGTGTGACCGGGGGTGTGGATTGACACCCACTCGCGATCTCCAAGTTGCAACCGTTCGCCGTGCACCACTCGCTGACTTGGATTAGGCGGACGGAACACTCTTTTGAGCGCCTTGAGCATTAATCGGCGCCGGA
>CAFBOF010000048.1_pt1 | contig 12008 bp, 9 predicted proteins | sample 7269391 | NCBI WGS metagenome assembly CAFBOF01 (sample SAMEA6814105, study PRJEB35770) | uncultured Actinomycetes bacterium | biome: Freshwater; feature: Freshwater reservoir; material: water | place: Czech Republic | collected 2017-07-26 | depth 30m m
CCTCGTCATTGTGGCCACCACCAAGTTCACCAGCGGGGCTTGGGTTCCGTTGGTGTTAATTCCGCTAATTATCTTGATGTTTAAGTCAATACACCGGCACTACCTTCGGGTCGATCGTGCCCTAGAAGCCAACTTGACCGCAGGAATGACTCGACCTCGTCGCAATACGGTGGTTGTTCTAGTGGGCAATGTCCACAGCGGAGCGGTGCAGGCTCTTAGTTACGCCAAGTCGCTCAACCCCAACTATCTAGTTGCCGTTCGTTTAGTCGAAAGCGACGAGGAAGCCGATGAAGTCCAGAAGGTCTGGCTTGATGCGGGCTTCGATATCCCGCTAGAGACGGTTTACAACCCCTATCGAGAGTTGCGTAGGCCGCTGCTTGAATTCCTCGATCGCCTAGACGAGCAATACGAGAACGACAATGTGACGGTGATTATCCCTGAATTTGTTGTCCGCCACTGGTGGGAAAATATTTTGCACAACCAGAGTGCGCTGCGGATCAAGCGGTGGTTACTCTTTAGACGAGGGACCATGGTTACCTCGGTGCCTTACCATATTGACTGATCTTGCCCACCCTCAAGCGCCGACCCGAGGTGAGATGGGCAAAATGACTCCGCTCGGCTCGCCAGTTTGATAGTGGCTCAACCTTCGCTTTAGCGGCTAACCTCTAATCGTTATCAGGTCATTAATCCCTGATAATTTCTTACCGGAAATCTTGTAGATTTTTCTTACCAATCCCCGAACGATTCAAACCTAAGGAGTTACGAAACAATGACCACTCTTATTCTTGGCTCAGAAGGCGGATACCAAGAGTTCACTCTCAACGCCGGCGAATGGGCTTGGCTCATATTCGCTGCGTTAGTGGCTCTAGTGGCGATTGCCGTGGGGTTTGTTTTAGTTCAAGGGGTGCTGGCTGCCGATCAAGGTACACCCAAGATGCGAGAGATAGCGGGAATGATTCAAGAAGGGGCTATGGCCTACTTGAAGCGCCAATTTCGTACTATTGCTTTCATCATCATCCCAGTGGCGGCACTGGTTTTTCTTACTTCAACTGAAGTAACCAAGCCCGACGGAGTAGTGGCTCTCACCTTCGGCCAGTCGGGTCTTTTCCGTACCCTCGCTTTTATTGCCGGGGCGTTTTTGTCTGGATTAACTGGATTCATCGGTATGTCGTTGGCGGTGCGAGGCAACGTGCGCACTGCGGCCGCGGCCAAGCGCGGTTCACTCCCCGATGCACTCAAAGTGGCGTTTCGCACGGGTGGAGTAGCCGGTATGTATACCGTGGGCCTCGGTCTTCTCGGCGCCACCATCATCATCATGCTGTTCCAGAACACTTCTTCCGCGATTTTGATCGGTTTCGGTTTTGGTGGTTCGTTGATCGCTCTTTTCATGCGAGTTGGCGGCGGAATCTTTACTAAAGCGGCCGATGTAGGCGCTGACTTGGTGGGAAAAATTGAGAAGAATATCCCTGAAGATGACCCGCGCAACCCCGCCACCATTGCCGACAACGTCGGTGACAACGTCGGTGACTGTGCCGGTATGGCCGCCGACTTGTTCGAAAGTTATGAAGTCACTTTGGTGGCATCCATTATTCTTGGTGTTGCAGCGTTCGATTCGGTCGGAATCAATCCGGCTGTCGGATTGATTTTCCCGCTGGTTGTGCGCGCGGTAGGGGTGTTGGCTTCAATCGTGGGTATTTACTTCGTACGAGCCAACGAAGACGACACTTCGGCGATGGCTCCCATTAATCGGGGATTCATTTGGGCCAGTGTGCTCACCGTTGTTGGTACCGCGATCGTTGCTTTGGCTTACGTGGGACAAGACAACACCGCGGGCTGGGGAGCCTTTGGCCCCGGTTGGCGAGTGCTGTTTGCGGTAATAACTGGTTTGGTGTTGGCGCAAGTAGTGAGTCGGCTTACTGAGTACTTCACTTCAACCGAAGAAAAACCCGTGCTGGAAATTGCTGAGTCAACTCGAACGGGCCCGGCCACCACAATTCTTTCGGGTATTTCTAGCGGCCTTGAGTCAACCGTTTGGTCGATTATCGCCATTGCCACCGCTATCGGCGTGGGGGTAATCCTCGGCGGCGAAAACTTGCAGTTCTCGCTTTATCTAATTGCTCTTACCGGCATGGGAATGTTGGCGACAACTGGAGTGGTGGTTTCAGAAGACACTTTCGGTCCGGTAGCCGACAACGCGGCCGGCATTGCCGAAATGTCGGGTGAGTTTAAGGGCAAAGCGCAAAAAATCATGATCTCGCTTGACGCAGTGGGTAATACCACCAAAGCAGTAACCAAAGGATTTGCCATTGGTTCCGCCGTCATCGCCGCGGTGGCGTTGTTTGCTTCTTACGTCGAGACCATTGCCGGCGAACTAATCCCGAATGTGACCGGTAACGCCATATTTAATAGTCCGGTTACTCAAATAAATGTGGCCGACCCAGTTACCTTTATTGGTCTTTTAATCGGTGGTTCAATCGCCTTCTTGTTCTCCGCTCTGGCTATTCGCGCGGTAAGTCGCTCAGCCGGAACTGTGGTTGAAGAAGTCCGTCGGCAATTCCGAGAAAGACGCATCATGGAAGGAATCGATAAGCCCGAGCACGGCAAAGTCATTGACATCTGTACTACTGCGGCTTTGCGTGAACTAGTGACCCCCGCTCTATTGGCGGTACTGACTCCGGTGATTATTGGTTTCGGTTTGGGCTTCATTGCCCTCGGCGCATTTTTGGCCGCGGTTATTTTGACCGGCCAGTTAATGGCGGTGTTCCTTTCTAACTCTGGTGGCGCCTGGGATAATGCTAAGAAATACATTGAAGACGGCAATCTCGGCGGCAAGGGAAGCGAATCTCACACCGCGGCCGTAATCGGGGACACCGTTGGCGATCCCTTCAAGGACACCGCCGGACCAGCGCTCAACCCGCTTATCAAGGTGATGAACCTTGTGGCCCTGCTGATTTTGCCCGCCATCATTTCTATGCGTGACGACACTGGATTGCGCCTAACTATCGCGGTAGTGGCGCTAATTATTTTGCTGGCGTCTATTGCTTACTCGAAGCGTTCTACTGAGCCGGTCGGCGGGGAAATGAAAAAGCCGTCTCCGACTCCCAAAAAACCTGCTCCGGTGGGAGCGGCTAAGAAAATTGTAAGAGTTAAATCAAAGCAGACCGTTAAGAAGAAGACCGTTAAGAAGAAGTCGGCCAAAAAGACTGCGTCCGCTCGGCGTTAAGCCGGCGGCGGCATCTTCTTGGCTCGTCGCCATTCCACCAAGGGCGGAATAAGCGAAATCAAGATAATGACGGCGATAATTGGCAATAGGTATTGGTCGACGCTTTCACCGATTACGTCACCGAGAATGTAGCCCAGCATCGTAATCCCTACTGCCCAGAGAAACGCTCCGATCACGTTATAGATAACAAAAGTTTTACGATCCATTTCCCCTACTCCGGCGAGTATGGGGGCGAAAGTCCTAACTATGGGAACGAAGCGAGCGATGATGATCGTTTTGCTTCCGTGTTTATTAAAAAAGTTGCGAGTATGAGTAACGTATTCTTGTTTGAAGAATCGGGAGTCAGGCTTACTAAATAACCGAGGGCCAAGTTTTTCTCCAAAGGTATAGCCCACTTGGTCGCCGACAAAAGCAGCAATAAATACTCCTGGCAGCAGTAGCCAGATATCTAACTTCCCTTGACCAGCAAGAAGCCCAGCAGTAAATAAAAGTGAATCACCCGGAAGAAAAAATCCGATCAATAAACCTGTTTCCGCAAAAATAATTAACCAAATGGCTACTTCGGCGTAGGGGCTTAGTGAGTTAATGAGTTCTTTGGGGTCAAGGGATAACCCGAGAAACGTTGGCATTCGCACGCCCCGACTCTAGACGGGTTCACTACTAGCCTTTGGGTTCATTGATTTATTAAGAATTTTGGAAGTGACTTTGTGCCTCGACCACTGGTAATCGTTGAATCGCCGGCTAAGGCTAAAACGATCGAAAAATTTATTGGGCGCGACCGAATGCGGGTGATAGCTAGTTACGGCCACGTTCGGGATTTACCCACGGGAGCCAAAGACGCACCCAAAAGCGTCACCGATAAAGCGGTGCGGCGGTTAGGGGTTGATGTCAATAATCATTTCACCCCTATTTACGTTGTCCCCGAGCGTAAGCGCAAGCAGGTCCGAGAGTTACGTGATGCCTTAAGGGATGCCAGCGAGGTGTATCTTGCCACCGACGAAGATCGGGAAGGCGAGGCGATTTCTTGGCACCTCCTTGAACTTTTGCAGCCTAAAGTCCCCGTAAAACGAATGGTGTTTCACGAGATAACCGCCCAGGCGATCGAGACTGCCTTGGCTAACCCCCGCGATCTGGATATGAAATTGGTCGAAGCTCAAGAAGGTCGGCGGGTCCTCGATCGCTTATTTGGTTACGAAATGTCATTAGTCACTCGCAGGCGAGCGGGCGGGGCTCGATCGGCGGGTCGGGTGCAAAGTGTGGCGGCGCGGATGTTGGTGGAACGAGAGCGCAGCCGCATTGCCTTTCGGGCCGCCACCTATTGGGATATCGAAGCCGACCTCTTTGCCCACGGAATCAGATTCTCGGCTCGGCTTGATGCGATAGACGGAGTTCGGCCCGCCACCGGAAAAGATTTTGACCCCGCGACTGGTCAATTAGCTACCAAGGCAAAAGTTTTACTTCTTGACGAAACCACCGCTCGGGCCTTGACGCAACGATTGTTGCCCGCGCCGGTAAAAGTGGTGAGCGTTGAAACTAAACCAGGTACTGAACGCCCGCGACCACCATTCACTACTTCAACTTTGCAACAAGAGGCCGGGCGCAAATTAAATTTCAGTTCCGCCCGAACTATGTCGATCGCGCAAAAACTTTACGAGAGTGGACATATCACTTACATGAGAACTGACAGCACTAATCTTTCGACGCAAGCTATTTCTGCGGCTCGAAATAGGATCAAGTCACTGTACGGAAATGAGTATTTACCTGCTTCTCCTCGGGCCTATCGCGGTAAAGTCAAAAACGCCCAAGAGGCCCATGAGGCTATTCGGCCTGCGGGTGAAGAGATGCGGACCCCTGATGATGTGTCCGGCGAGTTGTCTTCTAGCGATGAACGGCGACTTTATGATTTGATATGGAAACGCACAGTGGCTTCACAGATGGTCGATGCTAGGACATCGAGAGTTCAAGCCGTGCTGGCCGCGATTTCTAATAGTGACGAACAAGTTGAATTCAAAGCCACCGGTAAGACGATAATTTTTCCGGGCTATCAACGAGCCTACGTTGAAGGGGCTGACGATCCGAGTAGCGAACTCGAAGATAAAGAGAGAATTCTCCCCGAACTAGTTGAAGGTGAAGAGGTGACGGTTAATGGGTTAACCCCTTCTGGGCACACGACCCAGCCGCCCGCTCGCTTCACCGAGGCCAGTTTGGTCAAAGAATTAGAGGAAAAGGGTATTGGTCGGCCTTCTACTTACGCTTCGGTTATTGAAACGCTTCTCCGTCGTGATTACGCCACAAAAAAAGGTTCGGCCTTAGTCCCGACTTGGACCGCTTTCGCTAAAACTCAGTTGCTCGAACAACACTTCCCCCATCTTGTCGATTATGAATTCACCGCGACTATGGAAGAAGCACTCGACTCGATCGCCCGCGGCGAGGGGGAGTCAGAGAAATGGCTGCACTCATTTTGGTTTGGCGATGGTGGTCCGGGTTTGCGGGACCTGATTGATGAAGATCATCTTGCTGGCATTGATCCGGCGATAGTTAACGCCATCGAGATTGGCTCTGACGCCAAGGGTCGAGCCATCATCGTGCGAGTTTGGAATAACGGCGCCAGTGTGATGTGCGAAGAAGAGCGAGCACCGATTCCGGTCGACCTTGCGCCCGATGAATTAACAATTGAAAAAGCTGAAGAACTCATTGCTCTCGGTGCGGGTGGCCCTCGTGAACTGGGGGTTGACCCCGAGACCGGGCTAGTAATTTTTGCGATGAGTGGCCGCTTCGGTCCGTTCGTTCAATTAGGGGAGATGGCAGAAAAGTCTAAGAAAAAGCCTAAGCGAGGATCGTTATTGGCGGGAATGACTATCGATTCGATAACGCTGCCCGAGGCCCTAAAGATTTTGTCACTGCCGCGGACAGTTGGGGTTGATTCTCACGGAACCGAAATAGTTGCTCTCAACGGTCGCTACGGGCCGTATCTACAAAAAGGAACCGATAGCCGAACGCTCGACTCAGAAGGAGAATTGTTTACCATCACCGTGGCCGGAGCCGAAGCAATTTTCGCCGTCCCCAAACGAAAAGGTCGGGCCGGGGGGAAATGGGCGAAAAAAAAGCCGGGGGCCAAGACGACGGAGAGAGGCGGGAAGAAGCGTTCGCGTTCTGGCGCGCCCGCTCTGGGGACTGCTCGAGTAGTCGCCAAAGGAACCAGCAAAAAAGCTCGGGCCGCTCGGGAAGCCAGTGTGAAAGCCAACCTTGACCCCACTCGCCGTTCGTCACGATCTGGCGATAACCCCTAGCCTGAGGCAAGCGTGAGCGAAAATTCATCGGCCCCGTTTATCCCCGAACCTTCGGGGGATATTCCGGCACCTCCCCGGTGGCGAATCTTCGGCTCGCCAATTTTTTTCCGGCTTTGGCTAGCTCAAGTCGTGTCCAGCACTGGCGATTGGATCGGGCTAATTGCGATTCTGGCCATCGCTTCTCGCATATCGGGAAACGCGGGGGCGGCGGTAAGTCTGGTGATGCTGGCCCGAGTTGTTCCGGGTTTCTTTTTGGGCACGATCGGTGGGGTGATAATCGATCGCTTTGATCGCCGCTTAGTAATGGTTGTTTGCGATCTAGCTCGGGCGACGTTGTTGCTAACTCTTCCTTTTGTCAACAATTTATTTCAACTAATTTTAGTTTCGTTCGGACTAGAAGTCTTAACCCTTTTGTGGGGGCCAGCCAAAGATGCTGCGCTGCCCAATATTGTTGATAAAGATCAACTTAAAAGTGCTAACAGTTTGTCGCTGGTTGCTTCTTACGCAACTTTCCCGTTGGCCTCTTTAATTTTTGCTCTGCTGGCATCTCTGGCTGCATGGCTGGGTTCATTAGGAGTCATTTCCTCGTTTTCTGTCGATCAAGAAGCGCTGGCATTGTTTGTTGATTCGTTCACCTTTCTTTTTTCTGCTCTTATTGTTTTTAGTCTTCCTATCCCTAATGATCACCAACGTCACGAAGGGAGAATCGATTTCACGCAAACTGGGCGGGACATAAAAGAAGGACTCAAGTTCATTGCCAGCCATCCAAGAGTTAAGGCCGTAATGATCGGATTGGGAATCGGATTAATTGGTAGTGGGGCAATGATCCCGCTCGGAGCAACTTTTGCCGAAGAAAGCCTGGGGGGTGATGCGGCAACTTTCGGTCTTTTGATGACCGCGCTAGGTCTTGGCGCCGCCGGAGGAGTGATAACACTTTTGCTTTTGCAAAATCGTCTGCCCCGAGAGACGGTATTTGAGTATGCCGTTATGGGGACGGGAGCATTCTTGATTATTACGGTTTCATTTTCCTCTCCGTTACCGGCGGTGATGTCAACTTTTGCCGTAGGCGCGTGCGCGGGCACGGCCTACGTAACTGGATTTACGGTCCTGCAAGAAACGGTACGCGATGAATTGCGGGGGAGAACTTTTGCCACTCTTTACGTGGTGATCCGAATGTGCCTGCTTATTTCTCTTGTATTTTCGCCCCTGTGGGCGGATTTTTGGTCTTGGTTTATAGGATTATTCGCTGATGACCCAACGGCCTACTTAGGTTCAACTCGCTACGTTTTTTCTGGCGTTAGGTTGGCACTTTGGGGTGGAGGATTAATGACTTTAGGCGCAGGACTTTGGGCCCACCGAACGTGGGCGCGCAGTAATGACACGAGCGCAACGGCGGTCGAATCGCCCATTGACGAAAGCGACGCGTCGTGACGGGCAAGTTCATCGTTCTTGAAGGTGGCGACGCAGTGGGTAAGAGTACGCAGGGTAAAGAGATAGCCGCGCGTTTGCGGGACCGAGGATACGAAGTAGTGGAAACTTTCGAACCGGGCGCAACTAATTTTGGCGCGCGCTTGCGGGAATTGCTGATGGGTGATGTTCCTATGTCGCCCCTCGCCGAAGCACTGCTAATGGCGGCTGATCGTGCTGATCATGTGGCTACGGTGATTAAACCTGCCCTGACACGCGGCGCGTGGGTTGTCAGCGACCGCTTCTTGCCGTCGTCGTTGGTTTACCAAGGGGTAGGTCGAGCACTCGGATTAGAAACAGTTAGTGAAATCAATAAATCTGCGGTCGATGGGTTGGTCCCTGATCTAGTGGTGGTATTAGACCTTGACTCCCAAGATGCTCGGGGCCGGCGTGATTTAGATTCGGATCGTTTCGAAACCGCGGGGGACGAGTTCGCGGCTCAAGTAGTGGACGCTTATCGAGATCTGGCTCCTTCAATGGGCTGGAAGATAGTTGACGCTAGCGGTAGCCCCGAAGAGGTTTCGTCTTCACTTTGGGGTCTCGTCGTAGAGTCGTTGTCACCATGAGTGCCTTTGCCGAAATTGTCGGGCAAGACCGAGCCGTAGGTTTATTGCTGCGGGCGATTGAACGGCCTGTTCACGCGTATCTATTTGTCGGCGCGCGCGGGTCGGGAGTAGAAGACGCGGTAAAAGCGTGGGCGGCAGAACGGGTGGCTCCCGGAGATGCTCGAGTTGCGGATCTTGCTCGCCGTCAGAGTCATCCGGATGTAATTGTTTTTGAGTCATCGTCCAGCGAAATGAGTGTGGCCGAAGCACGCGAACTGATTCGTGAGGTCCATGCCAGTCCTATAGAGACTGACCACAAAGTTGTGATCGTGTTGGGTGCAGATCGCATGAGTGAGGCAACCGCCAATGTGCTGTTAAAAACACTTGAAGAACCTCCGGCACGCTCAACGATCGTTTTGGTGGCCGAACGGCCCGATCGGCTTTTACCAACAGTGCGCTCACGTTGTCAACGAATTGACTTTTCTTATTTAAGCAACGATGCCGTGCGGAAATCTTTGCTCACGCTCAACGATGAGCGTGCTAGCACTGAACAAATCGAACAAGCGGTTAATCTTGCTGGCGGTCGCCTCGACCGAGCGCGTGCGTTGATTGGCCCACTTGCCCCGGTACGGGAAGCTTTTATTGACGCGGTGGTATCGCTCGACGGAACCGGAGCGTCGGCCGCTGTGGCTGCCGACGAACTAGATGAAGTTGTCAATCGTGCGGTAGCCGCGCTTGAGGAAACTCAAGAACTCGAGGTCGCCCAACTTGAACGAGAGGGCCAAGACGCGGGTTATCCCGAGCGAGTCGTATCTTCGCGACGGAAAACTTTAGTTGAGCGCCATAAGCGTGAACATCGCCGTGCTCGCACCGAAATTTGGCTAGAGGGATATACCGCGATCGAAACCTGGTATCGAGATGTTTTAGTGGGGTCCTCTGCTTCGGCCCTAGTTGTCGACCGAAAACGCTCAACGGTGTCCCTGCGCGCCGCGGCCGAGGCTATTGATCAATGCCGGCGCGCTCGGCAAGCGCTTACCCGTCACAACGCTTCCGAGATTCTGAACTTATTACGGCTCTTGGTGCGACTCGGATCCTTGTCGGCCAAGGGGTAAAGCCTCGCCCGCTAGAGTTTTAGTTCCCGCCGGGATAGCTCAGTCGGCAGAGCAGCTCACTCGTAATGAGCAGGTCAGGAGTTCGAATCTCCTTCCCGGCTCCAAAGGGAAACCATTGTGGTAAGTATTGGCCATGGAAATAACTTCGATCTTTGGGATACCCGCCCATCCGCTATTTGTACATGTCCCAGTGGTTTTAGTCCCGTTGTCTCTATGCGGAGCGATCGCGATGTTGAGCCCAAGTCTACGGGCCAAGTTCGGTTGGGTAACGGTGATGGTCTCGCTGGTAGCGCTGGTGTTCGCAGTATTGGCGACGGGCAGCGGCGAAGCACTAGGTGAGTACACCAAAGAAACGAAAGCGCTGGAGTACCACACTTCGATTGGAGAAAATTTAAGGGTCTGGGTTTTTTTGCTTTTTGTTTTCGTCCTCGCGGCCATGCTGGCCAAATATTGTTTCCGGATTAACTTTTGGGTCAAGAAATACAACACCGCGGGCGAGTCGAGTCGATTAGTGAGCACGGTTGTAGTCAAACGAGTCAGTTTGGCGATGTGCGTACTGGCGATAATCACTGGCGTAGTCGCCACTTACTGGGTTTATGAGATTGGCCACTCGGGGGCTAAAGCGACTTGGGAGAAAACGCAAATCCGGATTGATAAAGGGATAAAACTCGGCGAAAGTAGCGAGAGCGATTAAAACGCTCGATGGGTAGCAGCGGGGAAAACGCAGGGTAACCTGAAGAAGTATGGCCAACCAAGTCGATTTTGCCGAGCAGGCGATGCCGTTTATGGACAAGTTGTACGCCGCGGCTATGCGCATGACCCGCAACCCTGCCGACGCAGAAGATCTCGTGCAAGAGACTTATTTGCGCGCCTACCGTGGTTTTGGTGGCTTCCAAGAAGGTACCAACTTAAAGGCTTGGCTTTACCGGATTTTGTCTAATACTTTTATAAATACTTATAGAGCTAAAAAACGCCGAGTTGAAGAGGCGCAACTCGATGACGTCGAGGAGTATTCGCTCTACCGCCGCATCGGTGGGCTTGAATCCGAGGCGGCCAGTCGCACTCCGGAGTCAGAAATCCTTGACGCGATGCCTGAAGAGGTGGTCAAAGAAGCATTAGAGGCCTTGCCCGAACAGTTTCGCCTCGCAGTTCTTTTGGCCGACGTTGAAGGGTTTTCGTATAAAGAGATTTCCGAGATAACCGAGGTTCCGGTTGGTACGGTGATGAGCCGGCTCCATCGGGGAAGGAAACAGCTGCAAAGTGCGTTGTACGAATTAGCTCGAGAACGCAAACTCGTTCCCGAGCCCATTTCCGCCGCAACTAAATCTATGAGTCCACCGCAGAGTGAGCCGTCAGGAACCCCCGATGAATTGTGATGAAACCTACAAGGGCATGTACTTGTACCTTGATAAAGAACTCACCGTATGGCGGCGCTGGAAGATTACCCGCCACCTTGATCGCTGCCCACCTTGTTCACGCGGATTTGATTTTGAGTTAGAGCTGCGCGAGGTAATCATGACTCGCTCGCGTGAACGAGTGCCGGACGATCTCCGTCGCCGTATAGCTGAAGCAATTGGGGTTGAATTCTCAGACGAGGTCAACGACCCGCCGCAAGGTTTATAGTCAGTAAGTAACCCAAGAAAAGGAGTTAAACGTCGTGTTAGCCAGTTCCGAATTTCAGTGGTTCTATTGGATCGCCCCGATTTTGGTTCTTAGTTTTCTAGCCATAGTGGCGGGTCTGTCGATGGGCTATATCCGGAGAGTTTTGGTTCCTCGCTATCGCGGGAAACGAGTCGAATAGATTCGCTTTGACTATTACTGGGGCCACAAGTTCTGTTGATTGGAAACTGGCCGGACGCGTCGGCCGTAGCGTTGCCGGCCCCGATCCGTTAGTTGATTCTTATCTTTCGTCCTCTTTAGTTGAAGATTTTTCTCAACTTACTAGCCAAGCCGAGTCACTTGTCGCCCAGCACACCGGGCTTAAAGCTCCGGGATTCGCGCGCGCGTGCGTGCTCGACCGTCACGAGTGGCTTGACGCCAACTTGGTGTCACTGCGTCGGCTTTTGTCGCCTCTGTTAGAGCGCATTTCTAATAAATCGTCGCGTTTCGCCCCGCTACAGACGCGAGTTACGGCCGCCGAGATGGGCTTCTTGCTGGGCTGGATGTCAAAGCGAGTTTTAGGGCAATACGACGTTTTGGTGCCAGAATCTTCCGATCAAGATCGCGGGGATTCGGTCTATTACGTCGGTACCAACATCTTGTTGCTAGAAAAGAAGTATTCGTTCCGACCCCGTGACTTTCGGCTTTGGATCGCTATTCACGAAGTAACGCACCGGGCTCAGTTTTTAGGGGTGCCGTGGATGCAGTCCTA
>CAFBOF010000052.1_pt1 | contig 11099 bp, 9 predicted proteins | sample 7269391 | NCBI WGS metagenome assembly CAFBOF01 (sample SAMEA6814105, study PRJEB35770) | uncultured Actinomycetes bacterium | biome: Freshwater; feature: Freshwater reservoir; material: water | place: Czech Republic | collected 2017-07-26 | depth 30m m
CCATCAAGAAGATGCAGAGACCATCCGCCCAGCACCGTACCGAGGGCCAAGAGCACGCCTTCGGGGGGAGCGTTGAGAGTTTCGCTCACTACTAATGGGACGGTAATGGTGTGATTGCGACGATAAACACTTATGCCCACTTGCTCGGGCAACACTTCACCGCCGGGCCAAAACACCGCTCGTCGACGGTCAGAAAAGGGCCGACGGGGGTTTAGCAATGCCGCCATAGGGCGATTATCAAGGGGCAGCACTTGGTGCTGACGAGCTTCACGCCACCATAACTCGACCATGGCCGCTAATCGTTCTGGCTCAGCCGCAGCCAAGTTATTGACTTCAGAAAAATCTTCGGCGACATGGTAAAGCTCCCAGACGTCATCGGCGAACGGAGCCTCGGGGTCTAGACCGTCGTCGTACATGTGGGCAAGCGGTTTAAAGGTAACGGCCTTCCAACCATCGTGATGAATCGCCCGACTACCAAACATTTCGAAATACTGCGTGGTGTGCTGCCCCGGAGCATTGGCGTCATTAAACAAATAAGAAAAACTCGTTCCTTCGATTGGTGACTGCTCTACATCACGAATTTTTTCTGGAGCCATAATACCGATTGATTCAAGGATGGTGGGCAACACATCAATAGCGTGAGTGAACTGGTGACGGATTTCTCCTCGAGCGCTGATCGCGCGTGGCCACTTGATAACGCACGGGTCGGCTACCCCGCCTTCGTGTACTTCACGCTTCCACCGACGCAATGGGGTGTTGCCGGCCATGGTCCAACCCCAGGGATAATTATTATGCGCGCTCTCGGTACCAATTTCGTTTATGCGAGCCCGTAATTCGCGGCGCCCTGCGGGCTCGCCATTATGAATGCGAGCGTCGTTAATAGAACCTTTCATTCCCCCTTCAGCGCTTGCTCCGTTATCCGACATGACCAAAACTATGGTGTTGTCGGCTTCGCCTAGTTGATCAATGAAATCAAGTACCCGGCCGATTTGGGCGTCGGCGTGAGAAAGGTAACCGGCAAAACATTCCATAAACCGCGCTGCTACGGCTTGATCTTCGGCCCTAAGGCTGGAGAACTCAGGCACCCACGATGGTCGCGGAGTCAATTGGGTGTTAGGCGCGACCAGGCCCATAGCCTTTTGGCGGGCAAAAGTTTTATCTCGCCAAACATCCCAACCCTCATCAAATTGGCCCTTATAGCGATCGATCCACTCCGGCGGTGCGTGGTGGGGTGAATGACACGCACCGGTGGCGAAGTAAGCGAAGAACGGCTTGTCGGGCTCGGCAGTTCGGATTTCACCCAAGTAACGAATCGCGCGGTCGGCCAAATCTTCACTCAAGTGATAGCCCTCTTCGGGACGACGAGGCGGATCTACCGCGGTGTTGTCTTGCCAAATCGTGGGGACGAACTGGTGTACTTCACCCCCGTGAAATCCGTACCAGCGCTGAAACCCGCGCCCGCACGGCCACGAAGCACGCGAAGCGGCGGCGTGAGTTTCATCTTCGGGAGTTAAGTGCCACTTACCAACCGCAATAGAGGCGTAGCCGTGTTCGGCCAAGATCTCAGGCAAGAAACCGTTCTCACGCGGAATGTCGCCGTAGTAACCGGGGTAGCCCAAAGCTAGGTCGGCGATGCGGCCCATAGCGTTGGTGTGATGGTTGCGACCAGTTAAAACGCATGCCCGAGTAGGCGAACAAAGTCCGGTGGTGTGAAAGTTTGCTAGTTGCACCCCACCCGCGGCGACCGCGTCGATATTGGGAGTTGAAATGTCAGACCCATAACAGCCAAGTTGCGCGTAGCCCACATCGTCGAGCACCACGATTACAACGTTGGGGGCGTCGGTGGGCACGACCGGGTCGGGCGGCCACCACGGAGTCGACTCGCGCCACGACGAGCCAACGACTCCTTCAAACTCGGGCGTTAGCGTCATTTACGGCGAGCCGGGAGTTGCCGCAGCCCGTTAGTGAAATTTGAACTACCTCTCACTGCGGGGCCGGCGGGACCAAGAGTGGGCATTTGGTCAAGAAGTTCTTCGAGCATCACCCGAATCTCTAGTCGGGCCAGGTTAGCGCCGAGGCAAAAATGTGGACCGCCGCCACCGAAAGTCACGTGATCATTAGGAGTACGGCCGACGTCAAAACTTTGGGGGTCGACAAACGCCGCCTCATCAAAGTTAGCCGACGCATACCACAACACCACTCGGTCGCCCTTGGCTACCGCAACTCCACCAATCTCGGTGTCGGCAATAACGGTACGGCGAAAATACATAATTGGAGTTGCTACTCGTAAAATCTCATCGACGGCGGTAGTGACCAGAGAGCGATCATCAAGCAGGCGTTGCCATTGATCGGGGTTAGAGAAAAGATAAAAAATCCCTTGAGCAATAGCCGTACGAGTGGTTTCGTTGCCCGCGACGACGAGAAGTAAAAAGAACAAATCAAACTCAAGTTCACTTAATTGTTCACCATCAACTTCGGCGTCGAGAAGAGCAGTGACTATATCGTCAGTGCGTACGCCACCGTTCATCGCCTCTCGCTTTTTTGCTCCGAGCGTATTGGCGTAGGCGTACATTTGCATCATTGCTTCACCGTCAGGGAGACCGTTATTATCACTCTCAGGATCGTCAAAACCGATAATGCGCTGGCTTAAGGCAAACATTTTGTCGTGATCTTCTTCGGGGATTCCGAGCATGGCGGCAATTACTTGCATTGGCAGTTCGGCAGCAATATCGGCCACCACATCTATCTCTCCGTTCTCATCAAGTAAACGATTTGCTCTATCGCTAACAGTGCGGGCCACGGCACGCATTTGTGTCTCGAGCATGGCGATCATGCGCGGAGTAAAGCCCCGATTAACTAATCGGCGATAGCGCGTGTGTTGGGGTGGATCCATTTCGATCAGCATTCGGGGAGTCTTGGGGTTAAGAAGTTCTTTGCGATCAAAAATCATGGTGCCGAGTGGGGCGGGAGAAAGGTGCTCAAAATCACGATTAGCGGCCACCACATCGGCGTGACGAGTTACGCACCAATAACCTTCGCGGCCAGTGTGAATCCCGTACTGACGCGAGATGGGTCCTTCGGTGCGCAGAGCCGTAAAAGCGGCGTGAGGAATGCCTCGGGAAAATACTTTGGGGTCGCTGAGATCAATACTGGTCATTGCGTGAGTCTGCCAAAAATCGACGCTCCGTGCTTTTGCGTAATAACGCCAAATAGGGAGCCGGAAAACCTAGCCAATTCAGGGTTGGACTACGTATTTGCCCTTGTTGTTTACCGTCATAATGAACAGCGGAACATCGTCACGCACTCCAGTAGCCGGAGCAATCGTGATTGAGCCGGTAGCGCCAGCGAAGTTTGCTGTTTTACGAACCGCATCAAACACTGGCGTGTACTCGGTACCCCCAGTGCTTTGAATGGCCGCAAATAAAACATTGGCGGAGTCGTAACTAAAGATTCCCCATACTCCAGGATTAATACCAAATGCTTTTTTGTAAGCCTTGGTGTAAGCCTTGGCCGACGCGCCCGGAAAGCGAGGGGCTTCGGGTACGCCATCAAATAGACAACGCTGCGAGGCTTTGATTCCCGCAGTGGTTACAAAGGCTGGGTCAACGTTGGCTAATCCCATCAAACATTTAGGTGAATCAGGATTCGACGATTCAAGCGACTTGGCAATTAATGACCCCTCGGGGAAGTAAGTGCTCGAATAAAGAAGGTCAGGGTTAGTACTAAGTGCTCGCGTTATTTCGGCGGAGTAATCGTTAATATCTTCCGAGACCGGAGTCTGAGTAACGGTTATCCCTGCGCTTTCAAGCCCGGTTTTTACGCTGTCGGCAATACCTTGGGTGTAGTCCGAAGGATCGACCAGCATCGCCACGCTCTTAGCCATTGTTGATTTGATGTAAGCAATCTCGACCGGAGCAATTTGTTCGACCATGGGTTGCACCGTGGAGCCATAACCAATGGTGTCGTCGTCGGACGCCATCGAGAGAGGAACTATGCCGGCGGCAACGTATTGCGGCAAGTTAATGATCCCTACTCCGGAGTTATAGGGACCAACTACGGCGACAACTTTTTTTGCCTGCGCCTTTTTCACCATGGCCGAAGCGAGATCGGGTGATGCTTTGTCGTCAAGCTTTACCAATTTAATCTTGCGGTTGAGCACTCCCCCTTTAGCGTTGGCTTGTTTAACCGCCAACTTAACGCCCCGAAATATGTCTTGGCCGTTTGAGGCTTGGTCGCCGGTTATGGGTGCTTCCACTCCAATAATGACTGGATCTTTACTAGCAGCATTGGCATTTGGCCCTAAAGAGCCGACGCCAAGTAAAGAGACCGCGAAAACTGCCGGGAGGAATTTCGTAATAAAAGTCATTAGGACAACCTAATACATCACCGATTAAAAATTATGCCGGGCTTACTATTACTACCGGTATTTCTCGTTTTGTTGCTTGGGTGTAGTCGTTATAGCCCGAATAAAGTTCAACAAATTGAGCGTACAAATCGGCTCGCTCAACCCCGTTAGTGACCCGAGCATAACCAGTAATGGTGCGTCCGCCGTCTTGGATCGTAACGGTGGGGTTGGCCACCAGATTGTTAAACCAGGCGGGGTTTTTGTCATGACCCCCGTTAGAAGCAGCAAGGGCGTAATCGTCACCTAAGCGCAAAGCAATAAGGGGCCAAGTGCGCTCTTTGTGGGTGAGCCGCCCCGTAGTGGTGAGCAGCACTGCGGGGGCGCCGCGAAACGAGCCGCCCAATCGCCCCTTACTTAGCCGGTACCAAACTCGATGGGAAGCAGAAAATGCTCGAGTTAGCCCGATCGGGAGTTGCACCATCAAGTTGCGAGCCATAAGTAAAAGTTATACCAGACGAGTTAAAAGATAATAGCGATACAAAATACAAGCGCGATTGCGCCGATAATAAAGACCAAGCCGTTCGTTATTGAATCCATCACTTCTCTACGCTCTCGGATACTGGGGCTACTACTAGTTTTGCGTCCTTGGCCCACTGTTCGAGTGCGTTCACATCATCTTCGGGCATTACCGAATAACGCATGGTTAACGATTCCCACGGCAATACGACGCGACGGCGCATAGCGGCGACGGGCCGGCTAAAGCCCAACTCTTCCCAATTGAGCGACCGTCGTCCCCACCACACGCTGCTTGCGCGCGCAGTTGCTACCGGAATAGCCAATACCGTACGCTCGGCAAAATTCACCGAGACAACTACGGCCGGGCGCGATTTGCCTGCGCTCGAATCTTCTACGTAAGGCACCCACGACCACACCACCGCGCCGCGAACAATTTGGTTGCGGGCAAGATGTTTTACCTCTAACGCATCTCGAGTTCGCTTAGCCCCCGAACGAGACTTAAATTTGCGAGTCTCGTAATCGCTTTCCCACCCTTTGGGGTGATGCCCGGTGCGCCCGTCGCGCGCGGCGCGGGCCCGTGCTCGAGTGGAGTTTTTGCCCATATCTCCCCCAATGCTTAGCCACCTAGCGGTAGCGGAATCTGCTGACCATACCCTGATTGCTATCAATATGGAACCAGCGTGGGACACCAAAAATATGCGGCGGTGGGCTAGCAATAAGGACTAGGCGGGCGGGTTAACGGCGAGGCAAAGGCTGCCAGTTGGGTAACTCGCCCCGAGCGGCCGAGCCCCGGCTCACCTTGACCACCCCTTTACCGCTGGGTTTTACGGTGTAAAGCAAAGATTCGCCCGAGCGAGTGGATCGAAACACAATCCGGGTGGCGTCAGGTGACCACGCGGGCTCAATGTTTTGTCCAGTCGTAGCCGTAATCATGGTGGGTCGATCGCCATCAACCGACATTGTCCAGATCTGGTCGCGACCACTGCGATCGCTAACAAAAGCAATAGCCGTTCCATCAGGCGAGAAGGACGCGTAAGAACTATTAGTACCGGCATCGTTACTTATGTTGGTCAACCCGGTGCCGTCAGCGCTAATCACATACACATCAGTACTCGCCGTTGCGCCCGGATCGCTATTAGTAAAAGCGATCTTGGTGCCATCAGGTGAGAAGGACGGCTGTACCCCGCCCGCAAAAAGATTGGCGGCTTTAGTGCCGTCGGCGTTCATCGTCCATAACTGCAGGCCACCGTTACGAAACGATACGAACACCAACCGCTTTCCGTCGGGCGACCAGTTGGGCTGAGCGTCGGCGTCGGGGCTGTTAGTGATGTTGACGGCCTTGGTGCCATTGGCGTTAGCTACATAGATCTCATCGTTGCCGTCGCGGTTAGAAGTAAAGGCGATTTTCTTTCCGTTAGGCGACCACACCGCTTGACCTTCCGCTCCGGTAGTTGTGCGAGTGATCTGGCGCACATTGGCGCCGGTGGCCGAGGCGGTAAATAATTCATAGTTGCCGGTTTGATTAGACGAATAAACGATGCGCCCATTGGCCCCAGGGTAAGCCGAGGCGTGAGCAGGAAACGCCGGAATGATCGCGCTGGCGACGATAACACCGGAAGCGGCAAAATAGCGAAGAAATTTGGTAGTAACCACTCCTTCTACGCTAGTGCCCCGATAAGCATTTTGGTGATCGACAAGCCCCCAGCAGGGAAATTTGTTACGGTGGCAATGGAATCATTTACTCGCTAACCACGAAAAGGACAATCATGCCCCGACTATTTAGACGAGCCGCCCGAACCGCAGTAGTAGCCGGTGTGGTAGTAAACCGTCGAGACCGCAAACAAGCTGAGCAAAACGCTCAGAGTGCTCCAGCTGCTGCTCCGGCTCCGGCTGCTGCTAGCGATGGTGACGTAACTGACGAACTAACCAAGCTCGCTTCACTTCACTCCGACGGAGTTCTAACCGACGAAGAGTTTGCTGCGGCAAAAGCAAAACTTCTCGCTTAAATACTCACTGACCGTCACTAAGGCGGTCGTGCTCTTCACTGACAATACGGGCCATAACCCGAGCCGCCTCTGGGCACTCGTGGGGAACATTCCCAAAGAACCAGTCGGGAAGAAATCGATCGGCCAGCGGTGCGGCCAATAACTCGGCGCGTACATGTACGGGGACACCTTTAGGGTAAATAAATTCTGGAATTGGGTCGGGGGCGGCATAATAAGCCACCGCTTTTACCATCTCGGTAGTTACCCGCGCCTCGAGGTGCTGCTGAAATAGATTTTGTATGCGATTGGAAATATCCGTCTGGCCAACTGCGGTGGCGGTGTAATTCTTTACGAACCCTTCGACGCTGTTCTGATTTGCATCAATGACCATATTGGCGCGCAACTCTTCGGCCCACCAATCAATAGCGGCACCAGGGTCGCTCGGTAGATAGCCCGCGGGGATTCCCACTGCGGCGGCTTGGCGCTCGTATTCAACCCAGTAACTAGCGAATATTTGGTCGCGTGATTTAAGTACGTCCTTGTGAGAACGGTGAGAATGCATGAGAGCCTGCTGGGAAGCGGTGGTGCGGAACCCACCAACCAACGACGCACTAAGCAGGTTTGGCTCAGTGGCCGAAACCGGGCTGCCGTCTTCCATGGTGCTAGTGAGATGGGTGTGGATTGCCCAAAGTGAATTAGCGGCCTTTAGGGCAGTGGGAGAATCGCCAAACTCGATTTGGTCAAGAAGGTTAAGCGTATCGTCGGTGCGGCGAAGTGGGTCACGGCCCGATATAGATTTTGCCGCCATAATTTGAGCAATTCGATGGTGGAAAGAATTTATATAAGCCCCCGCAAGAATCGCCACCGCGTGAGTACGGTTCCTTGTCTTAATGATTTCGCCCTGTGGATCCCAAATACCGTGCTCGGGGTCGACGTACTGCTCAAACTCATCTTGGGTAGGAAACTTTTCCATTTAGTGAAATCTACCGTCAACTTTTTGGCGTCGCGAGCGCCGGACCGTAAAACTCCTAAATATTCCATAAAGAAGAGCGGACGCTATTGCTCCCGCTTCGTAACCCAGTCCGCCGCCACTTAATAATTCACGAGAGACAATCCCGACCCAGGCAAACGCCGAAGAGTCAGCCGCGATTTGGTTACCAACCGAAGTCGCGCTGAAGGGCAGCAAAATTAGCAGCGCACCAATAAAGGCTGCTAGCGCCGCACCGGGGGAAACCGGAGATTTTACCCATGGGCTTGCTTCCGAGCGGCGCAACCAGAGTTCGACGATCACCACCCCAAACCAGCAAACGGTGTAATAGCCGGCGATCAATAAAACATCGGAAGTGAGGCTGCCGAGCGGGGTCAGGTGGAAAACAAACGCCAACGACAAGGCGAAAAAAGCGAAGATTAGCGATCCAAATACTCGACTAACTGGAACCCCGATATTTTGTAAACCCAGCCCCGCGCTGTAGTCATTGAGGCCGTTAGCTAAAACGAATGAGAAGCAGAGCACTATTAGCGCTCCGTCGGCAATTAGACCGCCACCAATTACATCGTAGAGACGCCCCAACGGATCGTTGATCGCTTGAGCGGTAGAAACATAGGCGCCAAGTAAACCGAGGGCGATAAGTGGGATTGACATACCTAAGAAAACCCATACCAAAACCGAACGGCGAGATGTTTTGGCGGGCAAGGTGCGCGAGAGGTCGCAGGCTTGTACACCCCAAGTGATTGACATACTTAGCCCGAGGGCAATCGCGGTCAAAACTTGGCCGGCAAGATTAGGGTTATCGGCCGGCCCGTTGTAAGGGTGAACACCTTGGTCAAAGATTCCGTACAGAGCAAAAGCGACAACGACAAGAACTCCCGCGGTAACCGCAATACCTCCGACGCGCATTATGCGCTCCCGAAAAGCAATTACGCCGACCTCAAGCACAAATACGCCGGCGACGGCAAAGACGAAGGGAATTCCGAAGGCATCGTCAAGCGCGGAGGCGGCGAAGTTGTCGGTGAGTGCGTTGTAACAGGCGAGACTAAATAACAGAGCGACAATTGGGGCGACATTCGCCCAACCAAAAGCAAAACTGCCTATGGTCATTGTTCCTAGCCCCCAAGGTGGGCCGAAAGTTGAAATCCACGCCACGCCAGCGGCACCAAGCATGATTCCGATGGTTAGACCGATTGCCGCCCAACTAAACCCGGGTCCTTTTGCCCCTCCGGCGGCGACGATCCCGGTTACTAGCGTTCCGGGCGCGACGAGCACACCCGACCAAGCGCCGGCCAGAGTGCGCGGGCTTCCCGCACGTTCAGACTCGGGTATAAATTCGATTTCTTCGGCCAGCCCTGCGGGGCGCTCAGTGTCAACGGTTAACGCCACGAGGCTAAACCTTATCGGCTACTACCCTTACTAACCATGAACAGCATCGACGATAAAGACTGGGCCGACTACCAATCGGCCGGCTTTAGTTATTCGCCTCGTTCGGGAGTTCGTCACTACATCGAGCCCGATCCGAGTGGTCAGACCACAGGGGTGTTCCCCTTTGCCCAACCCGCGGGTTTTGTTACCGCCCACAACCCCGGTGGCCCACCGATTGCTAAAGAAGTCAACGATGCTCGCCACCGAGAGCTCGAAGCGGCAGTTGCGGCCTTAGGCCACAAATTTTTCTTGGCCCAAGGGGGCCGCCACGGTCGAGCCCACCAAGAAACTGGATTGCTCATCTTGGATGTTTCACCCCAATTCGTAAACGAGATGGGTGTTCGCTTTGGGCAAGCCGCTATTTATATTTGGAGCGCCACGGAGTTTTTGCTCGAAGCGTGTGGAGGCCGAGATGAGCGGAAGCGTTCGTGTTCACAAGGCTGGAAAGTGAACCATATCTCGGAGAAATAACGAGTAACCGTCTCAGTTGGGGCCGGTGTGAATGTCACACCCGACCGCTAATCTCAGGTTCCTAATGCTTAATTTACGGGCCGCGGAAAGCCTGCCTCCACTAGCCGAAGACCTCGGCCAACGCCTAGCCGATGCTCCGGCCGATGCGTTTACCCAAGAGTGGATTGCGGTGCCGGCTGCGGGAATAAAGCGCTGGCTCCAACTTGAACTCGCCCGCACTTTAGGAGCGAGTGAGCCGGGCGCTAACGATGGCGTAGTTGCCAATATCAAGTTCGCTTACCCCGCAACGCTAGGTCAAGCCGTGTTGGCCGCTAATACTCCCTTCACTGAAGAGAGTGGTGACCCGTGGTCGGTTGATCGACTCACTTGGGCGGTGTTAGCCGCGCTGGACGAAAGTTCGAAGTGGTCAACGGCGACGACACTAAGCGAACTGACCGAAGGAGCTTCTCGCTACGGCCGTGCTCGTTATGTCGCCGACTTATTCGACAGTTACTCAAACCATCGACCGGAGATGATTAGAGCCTGGGTTGAAGGGCGCAATGTTGACGGCAACGGTTCCCCACTGGACGCGGCCATGGCCTGGCAACCCGAGCTATGGCGGGTAACCCGAGAAATCGTCGGCTCACCCAGTTCACCCGAACGAATGCCTCAACTGCTCGCCGATTTACGGACTAACGCCTTAGAAGTCGATCTTCCACCCCGAGTTTCACTATTTGGGATTACGGGGATGCCGGGGGGCGAACAATTTTTAGAATTGATTAGCGCATTAGGTCAACACCGCGAAGTAAATATTTATTTGCTTGAGCCATCAGTGGGAGCACTAAAAGCTATCCAAAAACATTCTTCTTCACCGCTACCCATCCCGCGCAACCAAGAGGTCGCGCTGGAAGAGCTAGCCCATCCACTACTGCGTTCGTGGGGGCAACCAGCCCGAGAGCGAGCCGTGCTGCTTAGCAACTACGCCGGGATTCCTGAAGTGCAGTCACTAACAACTACTCCCCCGACGCAGCCTGCGGATCTACTCCACCAGTTGCAAGGTGACCTTCGGGCCAATACCGCTCCGCAATCAAACTTTTCGTTACTCCCAAGCGACCGATCGGTTGAAATCCACTCTTGCCACGGTCTAACTCGCCAAGTCGAGGTACTCCATGATGTACTGGCGCACGCTCTAGCCGACGATCCCACGCTGACTCAAGACGAGATCTTGGTGGCCTGCCCAACCCTGAGCCAATACGCCCCTCTGATTGAGGCAACATTTTCTTCGCGGGGTGAGAGTGCGCCGAATAATGAAAACTTTGGGCCCCGCCTTTTCGCCCAGATAGCCGACCGCTCGCAGCGTGAGGTCTACCCCGTTCTCGATTGTCTA
>CAFBOF010000054.1_pt1 | contig 10588 bp, 8 predicted proteins | sample 7269391 | NCBI WGS metagenome assembly CAFBOF01 (sample SAMEA6814105, study PRJEB35770) | uncultured Actinomycetes bacterium | biome: Freshwater; feature: Freshwater reservoir; material: water | place: Czech Republic | collected 2017-07-26 | depth 30m m
CAGATCTGACAAGAACGACAAGGCCGTGGAATGATGCGAGATCTAGGGAGGATTCTGTGAACCAAGCTCTTGACCAAGTAAAGATTCTCGATCTAAGCACGGGCTGTGCCGGCCCACTCGGGGTACTGCTACTCGCCGAGCAAGGCGCCGATGTGATCAAGGTCGAACCCCCCGGTGGAGACCCCTTTCGCGCTTATGAGGGGTACGCCGTCTGGACTCGATCGCGTCGATCAGTAACGTGCGACCTGCAGTCTGATGTCGGCCGTTCCGCTTTTCTGAAACTAGTCGAGACTGCCGATGTAGTAGTGGAGTCATTTCGTCCCGGAGTAATGGAGCGTCTCGGAATTGGCTGGGAAACTCTAAACGCCACTAATCCGCGTTTAGTTTTAGCCTCGGTTCCGGGATGGCCCGCAGGTCATCGCAACGCGCATCGACCCGCGTACGACGCCTTAATCCAAGCGGCCGCAGGCCAACAGTGGGAGCAACCTGGTTGGCGAGCGGGACCAACTTTTTTACCTATGCCCATGCCAAGTATGGGAGCAATCTTTTTACTTTCGGGAGGAATAACTAGTGCACTAATCGCTCGGGAAAAAACTGGTCGCGGTCAGCACGTAGCCACCAGTTTGTTGCAAGGCGCTTTGCTCTACACCACCCAAATTCAGCAGTACATCGAGCGAGCCGACGCGGTTCTACTTGGCTTGATGGCAAAAACTTATCCTCCGGGTGTTCATCAAGGAATGATTTTTGAATGCGCCAACCGTGAGTTCATTCACGTTTCGATTATGAGTGGGCTTCCGCCGATGAAGCCCCTGGACGAAATACTGGGTGTTATTCCCCCGCCGGCAAATGAAACTGAGGGGCTACTGCCACTAGAAATTCAGCTTTTGATGACCGATCGTTTACGAGCCGCTTGCCAGAATAAAGAGCGAGCGGCCTTAGTTGATGAATTGCGCGCTAACAATATTGCCGTTGAACCCGTAGTGAGCCCCGCCGAACAATTTGCTCACCCCCAATTACAAGCCAATGAAATGGTTGCCACCGTTGAACAGCCAGGAGTCGGCACGACCACTCAGATTGGTGTACCGATACATCTTCTCGGAACACCGGGGTCTATTAAGTCGGGCCAACCAGAAATTGGAGAACACAATCAAAACATTTGGAGTGGCCTCGGCTACTCCGACTCTGACCTTGCCACGATAAGTGGAGCTAAAGCGAGTGCCCCTAGTTTGCGCCCAACTACCCCAGTGCGAAGTGAGCCGCGCACTACGCCGATGACCAACAATAAAACCCCTGAGATTCACGCACTAGAAGGTTTACGACTAATCGACTTCGGCCAGTACTTAGCGGGTCCATTTGGGCCAATGATTCTTTCCGATTTTGGAATGGATGTCATAAAAGTTGAACCCGTTACTGGCGACGGCATGCGCATGGCGGGAACACCGTTTCTTGGTTGTCAGAGAGGTAAACGTGATCTCGCCCTAAACGTAAAAGACCCTGCCGGATTAGAAATCGCGATGCGGTTAGTGGGTACGGCTGACGTAGTGCACCACAACATGACGCGTGGCACCGCCAGCCGACTCGGTATTGACTACGAGGCGTGCCGCCAAGCCCGCGCCGACATCATTTACTGCAACACCTACGCCTACGGGTTGGCTGACCCGCTCGGCCACTTCGGTGGTCTTGATCCGCTTTATCAGGCTTCGGCCGGGCTCGAGTTTGAGGCCGGCGGGGTACCTCACGGCCACGACCCGCTTTATTACCGTTTCGGAATGTGTGATGCCGCTAACGCCATGTTGAGTGTGGTCGGCGTGCTGACTGCGCTTTATCACCGAGCGCGCACGGGTGAAGGCCAAGAGTTGTGGACCAGTTTGATGGATGGCGGTGCAGTATTTGCCTCCGATGTGTTAATCCGCCCCGACGGCACCCCATCGGAGCGCCCCGTCATCGATGCCAACGGTTATGGATTTGGACCGGGCTATCGCCTCTATCCCACTCAAGAAGGTTGGCTCCAAGTTTGCGCCGTGAGTGAAGCCGAATGGACTGCGTTAGGGGCCGCGGTAGGAATAGAGAACGATGCCATCAATACCGGAAAGCGAGAAAACCACACCACCACTATCGAAGCGGCCTTTCTAACCCGCACGGCCCTTAACTGGTCGCGCATTCTTGACGACGCGGGCGTGCCTAACGAAATTGCGGTTGACACTTTAGGTGGACAGTCGTTGTTGTTCGATTCTGACAATGTCGCCCTCGGATTAGTAGCCGACTACGAACACAGTATTTTGGGCCGTATCCGCCAGTTCGGAGCCACCGTTAACTTCTCTGATACTCCGGGGCGTATTTTTGGACCTCCGCCATTGGTAGGAGAACACTCGCGGCAAATACTCGAAGACCTCGGTTACTCCGGATCTGATCAAGAAGACTTGCGCAAAGCTGGCGTGGTCTACTGGCCGGACGCCGACTACCCCTGGGGCTGGTAGTTAAAAACTCCTTCGAGTCTGCGAGACTCTAACGATGGAACGCCTTGATGTGCACGGACGAGTTCGTCCCCATCTACGGGGGGTGATCCATTTAGTCGCGGCGATTGCGTCGGTAATTGGTCTGGTCGCTCTAGTGGTAGTGGCCTCCACTCCAACCGCCCTAGTGGCCGCCATCATCTACGGGCTAGCGGGAGTTTTGCTCTACGGAGTTAGTTCCTCGTACCACTTGTTGGCTCATAGCCCCCAAGCACAAAAAGTAATGCGGCGCATCGACCACTCCATGATTTTTGTTCTTATCGCGGGCACCTACACCCCCGTATGCCTACTTGCTCTCAACGGAGTCGGCCGCTGGTTTTTACTCGCAGCGGTTTGGGCAGTGGCGCTGCTCGGGATCTTTTTAAAAATCAGCGCCCTTGAGCGCTTTCCTAAATTAGGGGGAACTCTTTACATCGCTATGGGATGGCTGGCCATTCTTTGCTTGCCTGCGTTGTGGTCGCGCCCCGGAATTCTTTTATTGGGTGGCATCGGAGGATTGATTTACACCGCGGGGGCAGTACTTTTTTTCACGCAGAAACCCCAGGGCTGGCCAAAATGGTTTGGTTACCACGAAGTGTGGCATACCCTTGGCGTTACCGCTGGAGTGGCGTTTTTTATTATGAACTTTGATTTAATTAGCGCGGCTTAAAAGTATCGATTATTCAATCAGGGTCACTAACAAGATCGACTACCAGAAGCGTAGCCAGAGTTGCGGTTAGCCAAAGCATAAAATCTTTGGTGTCGGGAAGGACCCTATAAGAAACAAATAATTCAGTGCTAATAGCGAATACGAACCACTGAGCGGCCAATAGACCTAGCGCCGCACGAGCGTTACGAGCCGCACTCGGTTTATTTAGTTTCCAACTACGGGCAGAGCGCCACAACATAGCGACAATCACGAATTGGCCGACTACGATCACGCCTAATAGCCACTGGCTAAGCGCCTTATCCGACACATACGCTGAAGTCACTTTGGTTAAATAATCAACATTGCCCGAGCGAAACGGCCACGAAATCCAACCAAACGAATACAACAAATCGGTAAGGTTCGTTAGAGCTATCAGAGTCATCAGTAGCGCCCAGCCGGCTAAAAGTATCGAGCCAATCGAACGGCGTTTGGCGAGTTTGTTTCGCATTGTTTTCATGGACATCTCCTTGGTCGTCGACCCTTAGAGTATTACCAACCAAACCATTGATGCCGACAATGCGTCTTAGTCTAAAAATAAGCACTAGGTTGGCTGGTGTGGCGGTTGACCTAGATTTCTTTTTTGACCCCGTTTGCCCCTGGGCTTGGATTACCAGTCGTTGGGTGACTGAAGTGGCCGAGCAAACCGACTACCAGATCGAGTGGCGATTTATTTCACTCAAGATCATCAACGAAGATCGCGATTACGGCACCGACTTCCCGACTTACTACCCAACTGTGCACGGCCTTGGGTTTAGCCTGTTGCGGATTTGCGCGGCGGCTCGAAAAAGTGGTGGCAATCAGGCGGTCGCGAGCCTATATACCGAGTTAGGAAATCGCATCCATACCGGCGGACTGAGTAAAAAAATAGCCGCCGACCCTGGTCTTGATTTGGCTCTTTTGCGCTCTTCGCTCATCTCCGAAGCAATTGCCGCTAGCGGGCTTGACCCTAAACTTGCTGCGGCGGGTGAAGACGAATCGTACGATGAACTCATTCGCACCGAGACTGAAGCTGCGCTCACTCGCACCGGTAAAGACGTCGGAACCCCTATTCTTACTTTTGCTCCGGGAACCGACACCGAAAACTCTCTGTTTGGTCCAGTCATTGCCACTATTCCGCGCGGCGCCCAAGCCGTTGAGTTGTGGGACGCAGTGCGAACAATGGCTGCGGTGCCCGGCTTTGCCGAGTTAAAACGCTCACTGCGAGCGGCCCCGTCGTTTGAATAACTCGTTCGGTATGTCCTAGCGACAGAGTTCTTGCTTGACCGCAGCGGGGGGCGCACTGCAGAAAGGTAAATCTTCTAACGGGCCAAAATCCATGGCGCGCCAGTTATCGTCTTGACATAAAGCAAGCGTGAAGCCTGCGCTTGAACTAGCAGGCGAACCCGGTACTGGGCGGCTGACAACTAGAGCCCAACGATTGTCAACCTGCGACATTGTCACCTCAGCGCTAAATCCTCCTTGGGCAGGATCAGTCTGATCGAAAGCAGCTTTTGCCCCCGCAGCACCGCCACAAGGCAATGCCGCCAGCAAAGTCGTGGGGGTAGCGGGGACAGTTGTCGTAATTATGGGGACAGTTGACGAGGCAGTGGTAGACGAAGAACTGGGTTTGTTTTTTGCTCTATTGGCCTGGTTATTAGAATCAGAATTACTGAGATAGACCAACCCTCCACCGATTGCTAAAACAAGAATTACGACTACGCCAACTACTTTATTGCGCCGCTGGCGCGATTTTTTAGTAGCCACGAGATAAAACTAGCCCCACCGTCCAACGCTTTCGCGCACTAAACCGATACTTTCGTGAGCACGGGTCGAAGCAGAGAACGCAGCGCCACTAAGGCCACAAGATAAAGAGTGAAGGCCAAAACTAGAACTACATTTAGGCCAAACTCCATAGCCAAGATCGTGCTCAATACCGACCCCACCACCGAGGCGAATCCGTTAACCGCCCAGCCCCAGGCGACATATTCACGCGGATACTCGCTTAGGTTACTTACTGCCCCTAACCCCAGAGGCATAAACGCTCCTAGACAGATACCCAGTGGCGCAAGCACAGCAAAGGAGAATAAAACTCGGGCCGGTAACGGCAAACTAAGTAACTCGTTAGTCAATGACGGAAGGGCAAACAGATAAAAGATCGTCAGAAGACCAAGCACGGAGACCAAAATTTTGATGACTCGTTCACGGTGGGCTTGATAACGACCGCTCAGCAATGCCCCTACTCCAGTAAATATGAGAATTGAGCCAAGCGTTACCGTAAGCGAATACGTAGGGAGGCCAAGGAACAATGTGAGGCGCTGAATAAGCGTAATTTCAAAGAAAATGAAACCAAGACCCAGCGCGGAAAAATAAAGTGCAGCCATGGGTTTTCTTTTCAGACCGCTCCATATGTTTCGTATCGCGATAAAAGGCAGCAGCAAAAACACCGCGGCGAAGATAATTGAGACCAATAAAAGAAGGAGGAGTACGCGCTCACCGACTTGCACTTCTCGATCAGAACGGGAAATGGGGTCGGAGAAGTCGCTTACGACTGATCCAAATTTAGTGAAATGCCAAAAAAACGGCTTGTTGTCGGTTACGGGAGTCACGTCAAACGGATAAGAGCCGTACCACGCGTCAAGTTTGCTTTGGGGGGTTCTGATTAATAAGTCGGGTGCACTGCCATCGCCTTCTCGGCCTGGTGCATAGACCAGTGTCGACCCCGGTACGGCTGCAATATTGGTGGTTATGGCGCTGATTTCACTAGGAGTAAACGGAGTTCGTTTAACTAAAACGGTGGACAGCGTGTTAGCAATGGCGTCAGTATTTCGTATAACCACAAAATGGCGAGCTGAGTTTTTAACTCCGGCATCGACTAAAGCTTGGCGTGCAGTTGATACGTAGCGAGTAGTGCGATTTGGTTGAGTGGCGTAATCGTATTCACCGAATTGGGCCGCCACGATGCCGTCACGGCGCAAATGATCAAGTGATTCATGTATCGCTTCGGTGGTATAGAGGTAACTCTCAGAAAGAACAAACGCACCCGCCGAGGCTGCGTTAGAGGCCGAATAACTATCGGGGGCGGGATACCAAATTAGATCATAATCACCACTTTGCCGAGCAAGAAACGATCGCCCCTCATCGTTTACATAATTCACCCTTGGGTCTTGAGCAATATTGCCGGCGTAATCAGCGAAAACCTCGGTAAGAAGTTTATGGGTAACCGGATTTAATTCGACTGCATCAATATTTTTAGCCCGAAAATAAAGTGACGCCAGTATTTCATGACCACCAGCGGCACCGATAATGAGTTCTTTGTTGGGGGGAGCACCTAGCGCAGCAAACGGAAACGCCCGCGGATCTTGACTAAAACGACTCAATGTTTTTACATCGCCGTTGTACTCGTCGATCTGCGATCCCAACAGACCATCGTGAAAGAGCGAGCGCGAATTGCCTGGGGTACTAAAGACATCGACTCGAAATAACGGGCTCCACGATGAATAATCGGTGTCGGACTCAGAAACCTGAACCTTGCTGGCCTCGAGTTTTTGTTCGGGGAGAATCGCGGGCTTAATTGCGGCCACGGCCAAGACGGCCAGCAGACCAACCGCAACTGGTAAAGAGCGCGAGCGAATCCGTATAGCAATACGCACACCGACTAAGGCCAATAATGATCCGGCTAAAAAAATAGTGGCCGGTGGGCCAATAGAACTGAGCAGATACACCACTGCTGCGCAAGCCAATCCGGCACCGATTAGGTCAGCAAAATACAGACGACTGATTCGATCGGGGCGACGAGCAAACAGGGTGGCAATAATTACCCCAACCGAGACAAACGAAATAAATAGAGCTCCACAAATAACTAGCAGTCGAGCGATGTTGGTGAACGAAGCCCATGTGCCGTAGTCCCACACCGCGAAGGTGTCGAACGAAGTAACGGCAATAACTAAATAGCCAATTCCCACGCTCAGGGCCGCGGTAAGCGAACCCCATAGCAAAATCACATCAGTCGACGCACCTCGTAGTCGCTTAGATACCGCGACAATCACCCCGCCGGTACCGATACCTAAAAGGGCAAGACCAATGACGAGATAAGTGTAGTAATAAAAAAGTTTGAACGAGATAATTCGGGTGTAACTGATCTCGAGTAGCAGAGCGGCCGCGCTGACCAGAAAAATATCTAGATAATGCCCCCGACTATTCGACTCAGGACTAGCCTCGATTGCGTTCGCCACTTCTCCCCCAAAAAGATATCTCTTAGAGTTACTTGGTTTTAACTGCGATAACGACAAACTCTAATGACTCATACCGACCAATAAACGCACCCCAGTTTTTGGTCGTTATTCGACTATTACGCGCACAACGTGGCAACATCAAGTATGGCAAAAAATGTGCTCGGAACTGATCTTAAAGAATGCAGCCTCGACCCAGTTACGGGCTTTTATCGCAACGGGTGTTGCGATACTGGCGCCGATGACATGGGTGTACACGTGGTGTGTGCGCGAGTGACTGACGAGTTTTTGGCTTTTAGTAAAGCCCAAGGAAACGACTTGAGTACTCCTCAACCTGGTTTTTCTGGCTTGAAAGACGGCGACCAATGGTGTTTGTGCGCGTCGCGTTGGAAAGAAGCGTACGACGCCGGTGCAGCTCCCGCAGTTGTGCTTGAAGCAACCCATGCGTTGGCTTTGGAGTGGGCTAGTTTGTCGGAACTAAAAGCTCACGCAATAAAAGACTAAGAGCTCACTTCGCCTGGCGGTAATGCTGGTGGCGGAGGAGTAGGTGGTAATGGTTTGGTAGTTTTGAGAACTTCTAGTTCGCCTTGGAGTTCGTTCACTAAACTGCTGGTGTCGCCTAAAAATAGTGCTCGAGCCAGTTCGAGACGAAAACGCAAGCCCGCACAGTTCTCTTTGTCGTAACCAATACCCGAAACTTTTTGTCGGTTTGAGACGGCCATGACGGTGGTTGGATTGACTTCGTTGTGAGTCATACCCAGCATTTTGGAAAAAGCCCACTCGCGCGCGTTGTTAGCGCCTTGGAAAACCACTCTTTGATTAGTTATTACCAAGCGACCAAAATCAACTGCCGTTGGGAGTTCGTTGCCCTGAACATAAGTTCCGCGTGAGCCACCAACGTTGTAGCGCACACCTTTAGCCAGACGAAACGAAAATCCTTGGTACCCACCGGCGTAATGTCCCGGCTGGCGACGGGGCTCAATGAGGGCTGCTTTTTCATAAACTCCCACCAGTACCTCACCTTTTTTTAAAACAATTCCGGTATTAAAATCGTCATCTTTAGATCCGGTGGCTCCGTGACGAGCCCACTCCAACATCATGGCGGCTTCGTCGTAATCTTCTTGCCACTCGGCTAAAGCGGTGGTGTAAGTGACCTCCGCTTTTTGCGCGGCACGCGCAGCCTGCGCCGCCTTACGCTCAGCCCGCTTAGTAGCTCTACGGGCTTGAAAGTCGGAAAAAAATCCCACTTAAAAATCCCCTCCTTTTGCCCAGACCATGGGATAGGTCTAGGCGATTTTGGCCGCCCGAGCGCGGTCCTGAGCATTACTGGCTTATGGGACAACGAGAGGCTTGGACTCTCCCTTAAGGCAGTCGGGGGGCTATGTTGTATCTGACACCAACGTCAGCCAACTCAATCGGGGGGTCTTATGCCTATTCCCAAGATCATCAGCGTCGACGACCACGTTGTCGAACCATCTCATGTATGGCAAACCTGGTTGCCCGAAAAATATCGCGAAAAAGGACCCCGCATTGAGCGCAAGCGTTGGGGAAGTTTCAGTCTTAAGCCGGGAGCGAAGTACACGAACACCGAAGATCCCGAAGGCATGTGGGGCGACGCGTGGATTTTTGAAGATCGGCTTATTTATGTTCATAAGCGTTTCGTGGCTATCCCACTTGACGCCACTCCCGATGGTGACATTAATAAGTTTGATCGCACCAAAATGGTGATGGAAGCACTGACCTATGACGAGATGCGACCGGGTTGTTATGACCGCGACGCGCGTATGGTTGAGTTTGAGCGCAACTGGGTCGACGGATCCCTACCCTTTCCAACTTTTCCACGGTTTTGCGGACAAACTTTTTATGAAGCGGAAGATAAAGATCTTGGTCTTGCGTGCGTTAAGGCTTACAACGACTGGATGGTCGAAGAGTTTTGTGAGCCGTCCGAAGGGGTCAACATCCCGTTGTGCTTAATGCCATTGTGGGATGTCGAGTTAGCCGCGGCCGAGATTCGTCGTAACGCCGAGCGGGGCGTGCGAGCATTTTGTTTCTCTGAGTTGCCTACTCGCCTGGGACTACCCAGCATTCACACTGGGCACTGGGATCCAGTTTTTGCTGCCTGCAATGACACCGGAGTAACTCTGGCTATGCACATCGGGTCGTCTTCGACTGACCCCATTGCTTCACCCGACTCCCCCGCCGGTGTCGGGGGTACGTTGGCGTTTAATAACTCCATGGCGTCAATGGCCGACTACTTGTTCTCGGGCAAGCTCATTGAGTTCCCCAAACTCAAACTCGCTTACTCCGAAGGCCAAATTGGTTGGATTCCTTACGCGCTAGAGCGAGCCGACACCGTTTGGGATCAGCACGACTCGTGGCAGCATTCTAAAGAGCGTGTTCCTAACCCGCCGTCGAGTTATTACTACGGGCGCATTTTCGGTTGCTTCACCGCTGACCGAGTGGGCTTGAAAAACCTTGACTTAGTAGGTGAAGACAATATTTGTTTCGAGACCGACTACCCCCACACCGATACCACGTGGCCCTATTCACGGGAGTACGCGGAAAAGATGGTGGCTGATCTTGACGATGCGGTTGCTTACAAAGTTCTGCGGGGTAACGCAATCAAGATGTTGGAACTCGACCGAGTTTGAGTTAAAGCGGAGTTATTGCTCCGCCATAATTGCTTCAAACTCGGCTTTGGGGTCGTGCACAATTGGTCCGTCAACTTCGACGATTACTTTTTGTATCTGCGCGGTGCAGCGAAACGGCGCTTGATAACCAGGACCAACCGCGGGGCCTTGCTCCCAACCACAGGTGTAGCCCGCGCCAGAAATTGAATGGCGAAACAGTGTTACCCGCTCAATCAAACCTTCGCCGACTCCTTTGCCGTCGAGCCAAAGAGTGGCGATTCCTCCTTCACCTTGGGTGCTAAAAGAAAACCCCACCGTATGTGCGCCGGGAGTAACAATCTCATCACTTTCGATAACAGTTACATTGCTGCCGAGAAAATTACTGACGTAACGAACTCGTCCATCAAGAAGATGCAGAGACCATCCGCCCAGCACCGTACCGAGGGCCAAGAGCACGCCTTCGGGGGGAGCGTTGAGAGTTTCGCTCACTACTAATGGGACGGTAATGGTGTGATTGCGACGATAAACACTTATGCCCACTTGCTCGGG
>CAFBOF010000060.1_pt1 | contig 8745 bp, 6 predicted proteins | sample 7269391 | NCBI WGS metagenome assembly CAFBOF01 (sample SAMEA6814105, study PRJEB35770) | uncultured Actinomycetes bacterium | biome: Freshwater; feature: Freshwater reservoir; material: water | place: Czech Republic | collected 2017-07-26 | depth 30m m
CCGCTACTTTTTTAGCCGCCGCAGCTTTTTTAGCCTCGGCGACCTTCTTAGCCGCCGCTACTTTTTTAGCCGCCGCAGCTTTTTTAGCCTCGGCGACCTTCTTAGCCGCCGCTACTTTTTTAGCCGCAAGGGCTTTCTTTTGCGCTTCCGCTAATTTCTTCGCGGCGACCTTTTTGGCCTCGGCGACCTTTTTAGCCGCAAGGGTTTTCTTTTGCGCTTCCGCTTTCTTTTTGGCTTCCGCTAATTTCTTCGCCGCGACCTTTTTGGCCTCGGCGACCTTTTTAGCTGCAAGGGTTTTCTTTTGCGCTTCCGCTTTCTTTTTGGCTTCCGCTAATTTCTTCGCGGCGACCTTTTTGGCCAAAGTCGAACTTTTGGCTCCAGCTTTTTTGGTTTTACTATTCGCTTTACGCGGGCCCGATTTTTTCGGCATACCCACCCCCATCATCGTTGGCATTAAATCGAAGGTCTTTTTACTGCAAAGAAGGTGAACGGGCAGCGTAGCCTTAGCCGGCCCATAAAACTCCTTTTCTCTTGTTTCATGGCCCAACTAGGGCTTTAGACCTGAGTCCGAGTAGCCCAGAGCACAAAAACAACAACCAATACTAGCGGCGGCCACGATACGCTCGCAGTCATGCCTTTTGAAGCCGTCGAGACCGGTCTTGACCTTGTTGCCCTAGAGGAGAAGGTCCTGGCCCAATGGGACAGAGACGACGTATTCGCTCAATCGCTTGCTCGCCGCGCGGGGGCACCCGAATGGGTCTTTTATGAAGGCCCTCCTACCGCCAACGGTCGGCCTGGCCTTCACCATATTTGGGCCCGATCTTTTAAAGACCTATATCCCCGATTTCACACCATGCGAGGACGCTTTGTAGCCCGAAAAGGTGGCTGGGATTGTCACGGACTGCCGGTAGAGCTGGAAATAGAAAAAGAATTGGGATTTACTCATAAACAACAAATTGAAGAATACGGAATCGGTAAATTCAACGATCTTTGCCGCCAATCTGTTCACCGTTACGTCGAAGAATGGACCACGCTTACTAAACGTATCGGTATGTGGCTTGATACCGACAGTGCGTACTGGACTCTCTCTAACGATTACGTAGAAAGTGTTTGGTGGCAATTAAAAATCCTATGGGACCGAAAATTACTCTACGAAGGATTCAAGGTAGTCCCCTACTGCGGTCGCTGTGGCACTGCGTTGTCAAGCCACGAAGTTGCTCAGGGCTACGAAGACATAGTTGAACCATCGATCTACGTTCGCTTTCCTTTGTTAGAGAGCGATGCCGATTTGCTGATTTGGACGACCACTCCTTGGACTCTTTTATCTAACGTAGCGGCCGCCATCAATCCAAAAATTAAATACGTACGGGTAAAGACTACGGGACGAGATTTAATTTTGGCTGAGAATCGAGTCACAGCTGTACTGGGTGAAGATGCTCAAGTTATCGGTGAAGTAGACACGGACGAACTAGTGGGAGCTCACTATCAGCGACCGTACGACGTAATTGCTACTGACGACTCTGAAGCATTTAGAGTCGTAGCGGCTGATTTCGTCACCATAGAAGACGGATCTGGGGTTGTGCATATCGCGCCTGCTTTTGGTGATACAGACCGAACGATTGGTCTCGCGGAAAAACTTCCAGTTTTTAACCCCGTCGATGGAGAAGCCAAATTCGACGCGAGCGTGCCGGATTACTTCGGTGAGTTCGTAAAAGATGCTGACGATTCGATAATCAAACACTTAGAGAAAACCGGACTGTTGGTAAGGGTCGTCGACTACAGCCACTCTTACCCTCACTGTTGGCGATGCGCTACTCCTCTTATTTATCGAGCTTCTCCGACTTGGTTTGCTCGTACTTCAGACCAGAAGCAGGAAATGATTAAGGAGAATAATAAGATCGGCTGGCATCCCGAACATATTCGTACTGGGCGATTCGGGGATTGGTTAGAGAACAACGTTGACTGGGCGCTGTCCCGCGACCGATTTTGGGGAACTCCACTCCCTATCTGGCGCTGTCCCGACTGTGGGAACGACCAATGCATAGGTTCACGACAAGAATTGTCTGAGCAGTCAGGTCACGATTTAAGCGAATTAGAACTACACCGGCCCGAAGTCGACAGCATAATTATCCCTTGTCCTAGTTGCGGAGGAAAATCTCGCCGGATCGATCCGGTCCTTGATGCTTGGTTCGATTCGGGGGCTATGCCCGCGGCCCAACTTCACTACCCGTTTGAGAATAAAGACCTATTCGAAAAGCAGTTCCCCGCCGATTTCATATGTGAGGCCATCGATCAAACTCGAGGTTGGTTTTACTCTCTTCTTGCCGTTAACACCTTGGTCTTTGAACGCTCTCCGTACCAAAATGTCGTATGCCTTGCGCATGTCGTTGACAGCGATGGCCAGAAAATGTCGAAGTCCCGCGGTAATGCTATTGAGCCCTGGGAGATACTCAATGCCCAAGGGGCTGATTCTTTGCGGTGGTACTTCTTTTCGGCCGGGTCGCCTTGGACCAACCGGCGAGTAGACGAGAAGATGATCGAAGAGGCGGCTCGAAAATTTATTCTTACCCTCTGGAATATTTATTCATTTTTTACTACCTACGCTCGGCTCGACGGATGGGAGCCCACCTCGCCGACTGAAACAAAAAATCAACCGGTGCTGGATCGGTGGATAAAATCTCGGCTCAACAGCACGATCCTTAATGTCACCGAAGCACTAGAAAACTTTGACGCTCTCACTGGCGCTCAGGCGATAGAGAACTTCGTTGACGATCTTTCTAACTGGTACGTACGAAGGTCAAGAGCAAGATTCTGGAAATCCTCCGACTCGGACGCTCACGCAACCCTCTACCAATGTTTACGCACGGTTGTATTGTTGCTCGCGCCGTTTTGTCCGTTCGTGAGTGATGAGATATGGGGAAATCTTACCGATCATCAAGAATCAGTCCATCTCGCGAACTGGCCCGAAGCCGATACTGCCGCTATAGACGAAGACCTCGAACTGGCCATGGCACAGGCACGGTTGTTGGTGACTCTAGGACGTTCAGCTCGAACTGAAGCTCGTATTAAAGTTCGTCAGCCTCTCAGCCGAGCAGTCGTATTTGTCCCAGGCGGGGTAACACTTTCGGACGAGATAGAGAAGGAAATCTCTGACGAATTAAACGTAAAGAAAGTTGAGACGATAGGAGAACTCGCAGGACTACTGCAGTACCGGGTAGTCCCCAATTTTCGGCTACTAGGGCCCCGAGTGGGTTCGCTTATGCCCCAGGTTAAGTCAGCCCTTAACGACCTAGACGGCCGCTCTCTCGCACAAGCGTTAAGCGATAAAGGCAGCTACTCGCTCATTATCGATGGCTTCGAAATCGAATTGACGGCCGACGACGTTGAGATTCGAGCTACGGCTCACGACGAACTGATCCTCGTCGAGCAAGAGGGGTCGGCAGTCGCTATTGATATCACTATCAACGAAGAACTGCGACTGGAAGGAATCGCCCGCGAACTGGTTAGGGCGATTAACGAACTGCGGCGTAATCGCGAGTTTGAACTTTCTGACCGCATAGAGGTGGAAATATTTTCCGACGGGATCGTCGCCCGAGCGGCAGAACTTCATAAAGCAATGATTGCTCCTGAAGTACTGGCTACAAGTTGGAACGTAAAGAGCATAAAAGAATCTCCGAGTAAACTAGATGCCTTTGTTGTAGAGGGTGACTCGGTCTTACTACGTATCGTTAAAGCGAGTTCTACTTCCGGCGCTTAAACAACTTCCGCTGCTCACCCGTATCTTCGTTAGAGCTAACTGCTTCCTGGCCCAAAGGAGCTTCTTCACGAACCGCGTCGCGCAGTGAGGCAAAAAACGCGTCGTCATCAAGACTTTCGTCTCCCGGCGCAGGAGCCGACTCATCGTTAGCCCAGCCGCCAGCGGGAGATGGATCCCAGTTAGCAGGCGAACCAGATTCTTCCTTCATCTGGACTCCTGCTTGCGACCATGATCCCTGAGCGCTTGATGGACTTGGTAATGATATGGGGTGCACTGAGGGACGCTGTGCCCCCCCCGCCAGCATTCGGCTGAAGGAATCGAGTTCGGCCTCAAGGGCGTTACGCAACCGGTCGCGGTATTCCCTTTCGAAGGCTTCTAGGGCGTCAACATCAACTCCTAGAGTTGCTCGAGCACTCTGAAGGGTATTTATTTCGTCCTCTAGTTTTTGGCGTTCATTCTCAGCAATTTCGGCGGCCCGAGACTCTGCTCCCGCAACCAATTGTTGCGCTTGAGATTGAGCATCACCCACGATTTTTTGTGCTTGGGCGCGAGCATCAGCTACTGCCTCGTCGGCCACTTGCTGCGCCAGTACGAGCGTGCGCTGTATGGCACTGGTATCGAAGTTGCGCTCCACATTCGGTGCCGCCGGTGCGGCCGGTGCGGGCTTAGCCGGACTTGTCGATCCTTGAGACAAACGAGAACGGAGTTGTTGATTTTCTGCTATCAACCGCTCAATCGTCGCCGCACCTCGCTCAAGAAGTTCGTCGACATCGTCGCGGTTATATCCGTGCCGTTTCTCCTCCTTGATTTCGATAGTGCGTAGCTCTTCGGCGGAAATGTCCATTCTGGAACTTGGTGTCGTCATGGCTTAATAGTATCCAATCGGGTAGGTCGTTGTCAGGCTGGAGACGAAAAGGGCTTAACCGCAGATAAAGCCGCGGATAATGAATAGCCCCATAGTAAGCACCAAGAACGAAAGGTCAATCATCCCTACGGGCGGAATCACTGTCCGTAACGGCTTGAGGGCCCAGTCGGTGAGCAACACCAGAACATCGCTGATTTGGGCCGCCGGTGTGCCAGGGGACAGGGGGAACCAAGATATAACCGCCCGAGCGAAAAGTATGACGATGAAAATAGTTATACCCGCGCAAATTACTTCCACTTGCGATTAGTCGCGCCGATAGAGGCCGCGCGCCTCGAGTCGCTCCTTCTCGTCTTCCGAGAGTTCGACGTCAGTCGGAGAAAGCAAAAATACTGCGTCGGCAACTCGCGACATGGAGCCCCCTACTGCGTAAGTAAGCCCGCTGGTGAAATCGATAAGTCGACGCTGAAGGTCTTTCGGTGTGCCTTGAAGATTTATGATTACCGCTTGATTAGATTTTAAGCGGTCACCAATCTCTTGGGCATCATTAAAGCTTCGGGGATCAACAACATGAACTTTTCCGGGCGCACTGGCGGCCGAACGAGAGACTGCTGCTCTATTAGTTGAAACTCCACTTGGTTGGTCAACGTTGCCTACCGGTCGTACGGAAGAATCGGGCAAACGACTTTCGCTGGGACGAATAGTGCGTATCCCCCCGCGGTACGCGTCAGAGTAAGGACCCTCTTCTTCGTAGAGGTCGTCAGAATCGGCTGATGAACCTCCGTCGAAGCTGCGAGAATGCTCAGGTTCGGGTTGGTTGGATCGCGGCGATGGCGGCGCGGACGCGTTGTATTCGTAACCGTCGTCTTGAAGACCGAGGTACAACATCGTTTTTTGCCAAAGTGAAGCCATAAAATTTGCGTGCTCTTTAATGCACGACCTCCTGGGAGAATCTTACCGCCTGAGCGGGTGTCCGGGGGGACGATCACCAAACAGCCCTCGCCCCACTCTCACCATCGTTGCGCCTTCACTGATCGCCAGTTCGTAATCGTCAGTCATGCCCATTGAAAGCTCAGTTAAATCTAGAGATTCAGCCAAAATGCGCAGAGCGGCAAAATGACGGATCGGATCAGATTCGTTCGACCGAGGGGGAGGAATAGCCATCAGCCCAGCCACCGCCAAACCTTGGTCTCGCAAAGCATCGACCAGCGAGGGGGCTTCGGTGACCTGACAGCCAGACTTATTAGGCTCGGCGGCAACGTTTACTTCGATCAACACCCTCGCTTTCGGCGCAAACCTCGCAATGGTCTCGCCAAGTTCGATTCGGTCAATTGAATGCCAGAGCGTAACCCACGGAGCAAGCACTTTCACTTTGTTGCGCTGAAGGCTGCCGATGAAATGCCAATGCACTTCGCTATGAGCCGCTACTTCGGGTGCCTTGGTCGCCAATTCTTGGGCCCGATTTTCGCCCAAGTCGGTGATGCCCGCCTTAATGGCAGTCAAGATGTTCGCCACTGGGACCGTCTTGGTCGCAGCAATTAATTTTACTGAGCCAAGAGTTCGACCAGAAGCAAGGGTGGAACTATCTACTCGAGCTTGAACTTCGACAACCCGTTCGGTTATCGAATCAGACTGTTCGTCAAGAGTCATGCTCGTTATTCCATTACGGCTACGAGCGCTTGGCGTCCCGTAACCCCGTCTCGGCGGAAAGAAAAATGATCGGCCGACGAAGCGGTACAAATCCCGACATCGGTAAAAGACTCGACTCTGGCTGCCACCACGGCGGAGCGCACCGCACTAGGGAGATCCAGCGCCGGAGCACCAGATGAAGTCGTACCGATCACCTCATTACCTAGAGTTTTGGCTAATAATTTCAAATCATCGAGTCCAAATTCATAATTTATGGGATGAATACACGGCCCCAACACCGCTTGGCGAATATTCACGCCCCGAGAGCGCAAAGTGTTGACGCTATTAGCCACAACCCCCGCCAGAAGCCCTTTCCACCCCGCATGGACTACCGCAAACGCCGAATCGCCCACAATTACCACTGGGGCGCAATCGGCCGTAAGGACAGCCAGGACTTGACCAGCAGTGGCAGTTACTGCGGCATCGCCAGAACGAACTGCCATCTCCTTGTTTGGTCGATCCACTTCAACAACTTCGCCCCCGTGGACTTGGTCTAAAAACTGCCACCCACTTGGATTGCTTAGGCCCGCCCGGCGCGCCAAACGCTCACGATTCTCTCTAACATTTTTTTCGTTGTCACCAACGCTCAAGCCTAAATTGGCCGAGTCGTAAGGAGGCGGAGATACGCCGTCCCTTCGGTCAGTGAAAATTATGCGAGTCGAGCCAATTTTTAGCTCGATCAGCGCAAAAACTCGGGAACGTCGAAGTCGTCATCCCCGCTGTCGAAAGAACTTGACCGTGACTGCCGTGGTGATGAAGGACTGTCATCTTCGTCAGCATCGATGCTTGAACGACTCATATCGGGTCGCTCAGCTTCAAATCGATCAAATCCAGCGGCAATAACAGTGATACGAATTTCGTCGCCCAAAGAGTCGTCAATTGTGGTCCCGAAAATAATATTGGCGTCGGGGTGAGCAGTGGCTTTGACTACCTCGGCCGCTTCAGTTGTTTCCCGTAGCCCGAGGTCAGATGGACCCGCTACGTTAAGTAACAATCCTCTAGCCCCTTCAATACTTGCCTCGAGCAACGCGCTCGAAATAGCAATGCGAGCGGCGTTAAGCGCGCGTCCCTCGCCGGCCGCTTGACCAATACCCATTAACGCGGTGCCAGCATTTTGCATGATCATGCGCACGTCAGCAAAGTCGGTGTTAATAAGACCTGGAGTAGTGATTAGATCCGTTATGCCTTGTACACCCTGAAGAAGAATGTCGTCAGCCATCTTGAAAGCGGAAAGCAACGAAGCTTTTTCGTCGCTTACATCAATAAGGCGATCATTGGGAATCACGATCATTGTGTCAACTTTTTCCCGCATGCGGGCAATCCCTGCTTCGGCCTGTACCGCTCGGCGACGTCCTTCAAAACCGAAGGGGCGAGTAACGATGGCTACCGTTAACGCGCCAAGACCGCGAGCGATTTCTGCAATAATTGGACCGCCGCCCGTACCAGTACCGCCACCTTCACCAGCAGTGATGAATACCATGTCGGATCCCTTGAGTACTTCTTCAATTTCGTCGCGGTGATCTTCCGCTGCTTGCCGGCCAACATCAGGGTCAGACCCCGCGCCCAAACCGCGAGTCAGTTGACGCCCGATATCAAGTTTCACGTCAGCGTCACTAATTAAAAGTGCCTGGGCGTCGGTGTTGACCGCAACGAACTCCACGCCCTTTAGTCCAGCGTCAATCATGCGGTTAACTGCGTTACCACCACCGCCACCGATGCCGACGACTTTGATAACCGCTAAGTAATTCTGTGGGTCACCTAACATTTGTCGTGATTCTCCCCTCGGAGATTCCTCTTGCCCCAGCACCGTAGCGTCTGGGAGCCCAGCAAAATCGTAACTATCAGAGTCCTCGAGATACTCCTCGGAACCGTTTTCCATTGAGAAGATGATAGGCCAAAAATACCTCAATCAGGGGTTTTACCCCCATTAACCCGTTACCGGCCCGCTCGGCACCCGAACGTCCAGATAGGAAAATCCTTTGGTGCCAATAGCCCCTAAAGCGGCCTCGGCCGATTGAGCTTTTTCAGCCAAACGATCAAGGCCGCCAAATCTAACCTCGGGTCCCGCAGTCAAGTACAAGGTGGCCTGACGATCGGTAATAGCAATTTCTGCCACCCGAGCGCCCAGTGGACCAAGACTGGCGGCTACTTTAACCAGGTCGGGGGCAGAAATTTTTTGCCCCGGAACAGGCACCGGGCCCGCATTTTTGATTTCGGGTACCCCTGGGGGCGGAGTGGGCACAATCGCGACAACGATTCCTTCTTTGTCGATTAGACCCACCGACCCCTCAGGAGTACGGGCGTACGCTACTGGCGTTCGCGAGCGCACAATTAAACGAGCAGTGCCGGTAAGTTTGCGATCTAGTCGAGCACTCTCGACCCAAGGAAGCCCAGCAACCCGATTATCAGAGCTGGTAATAGAACCCACGAGCAAAGG
>CAFBOF010000062.1_pt1 | contig 8114 bp, 7 predicted proteins | sample 7269391 | NCBI WGS metagenome assembly CAFBOF01 (sample SAMEA6814105, study PRJEB35770) | uncultured Actinomycetes bacterium | biome: Freshwater; feature: Freshwater reservoir; material: water | place: Czech Republic | collected 2017-07-26 | depth 30m m
AGCAATTTCGACAGCGAGCGATTCTCATTGGGGGCTGGTTATTGACTTCTACAAGGGCAATTTGGTTCTGGAGACCCCTACGGCCACAAACTACGCAGTAGCGTTCTATTTCACCGTCAGCCCAGCGCAACTCAGGTTTGGTTTTCATTTTTCTCTCATTACGGATATTTCGCACAGCGTGGTGGCAGATTGGTTGGGGAAAGATATTTTAACTTTATTTGCGGGCCAAGCAATTGAAAGAAATTGCCATGTTTTATTGGCTACACCAATTTCTTTAGTCGCTTTCGCATTTTTTTGGTATGCGGTGAGAGTAATATTTTCTCCGAGATCAGTATAGAACCGAAGCGATCCTGGTTCAGAAAATCTAAAACTCATTTCTAGGTTACTTGTTTTAGAGGTGACTCTAAAACACCCAAGACCATCTGGTTCTACCAACATTCCCTTTTGGGGAATTAATTCTGGGGGAGCACCTTCGACGAGACTTTTCGGCCCAACGGCAGATTGATACGAAATTCGTGCGTTTAGGATGTCTGCGGGCGATAAATCGATATTTTTAGGGAGGTCGCCGTTTCGGAGGAGGATTTCTAGTTCTTTGATGGTAAGAATTTTCAACCCAGCAAAGTTGATGACATCTGGAACTAAGAACTTTTCTCCGTCTCTTGACAAGTGGGCTACTGCAACGAAAGCCTTCTTAGCTTCCACTCGAGAAGTTTCTCCCGTACGTATTTTCCATAAAGGAGTAACTGAGCTAAGAATCAAAACACCAGTAATTAAAGCAAGAAATAAAGGTCGAAGTGGTTTTCCGTTTGCTAGATAGTCAAAACAGAGGGTAGCGAGGGGGAGAAGGAGGGCCACGACTACATAGACATAGCGACTCGAGGCTCCATAAGTTACTCCTAAACCTGACCGAGTTATGGCTACTAAGGCTAAAAACAATATCGCTCCGGCCGCCATGGGTAGCACCAACGGCCACGGCTCTATCTTGGGACGGCCAAATCGGAGAGCAAAAACGAATAAACCCCCAATGACAAGCGGACCTATCGCGGACAGCCCGATGCTGGCACTGGCTGCTCCAGTGAGTCCATTCCATACGAACTCCGGCATGACGCGTATGGCGATAGACAACGGCTGGGTTGCTGACAAGTTGTCGGTGACTGGTGTCGCCACTGAAACCAAAACATACCAAGTTAGATATACCGCAGCGGCCGGAGCAACTATTACTGGAATAGCCGACTTTCGGTTTCTTAATAAAAGCGTAAGAGTTACTATGAAAACAATTGCTATTCCTGTTCCAGAGGTAATGATACCTAGAACTAGGAGAGCACTAGCCAACCATTCTTTTTTTTCAACCTTTCCGCTCTCTTTAATTACTAGAAGCGCGCAAGTTCCAAAAAGAAGAGGTCCAAAAAATGACCACTGAAAAGCCCAACTCAGATTCTCCACTCCGGCGCCAAGTACGGCGAATATCCCTATGGCGGCTGTTGCCGTCCAAGGGCGCACTCCGACTTTGAGAATTAGTCGCCAGAGCGCATGGCAAAGAGCAACATGAAATGCGATTAAAACGGCAAGGTAGGGAACGTAAGTGCGAACTCCAAATAGTTTAAAAATTATCCTGTAAGTGATCACAGGCAATACGGAGAGGTGGCCGTTATGGCCATCGAGTATTCCTAAGTTGGTACCTTTAGAGGAAAATGCTCTGTCCGTCAAGAACATCCACTCGTCTAAGATAAACCAATAGTTTTTATTTATGTAGGTAATAAGGACAGCGGCAAAAGCTAAACTGACCCAGTGGGTAGATGTAGGGGTGACAAGAGTCTCTACTGCGACAATTATCTTTTTCCCTCTTATGTTCTCAGTACGAGTCAATTAAGGTGATCCGTTCTTTTCGCACAAATGCTGGGCTCCACCCTTACGGGGCTTGGCCAGGGGAAGATTCTTTTGTTTACTCGGATACCTCTAGAATACTGTTTATTCTCTAGATCCCCCTCAAGGCTGATTGGCCGGTTTCAAGTAGTTCACTTTTAGCGGCTTGTTGGCAATGGGGACCAGTTGTTTGGCGCTGGTGTGCGTAATCGGGCGTAGTCGCGTTCCGGCACCACCGGAGAGGATGAGACCTTTCATTGGCTGTTAACAGATCTGGGTCGAGTTGCAATTACAAGGAACTGCTTGCCAAGAAACTTCCACGCCGGCGAAAAACGAAGATAATTTTTCACTAAAAATGGTGATCGCGGTGTATGGCTTTTGAAAGAGAAAGGGAGGAATTTGGGGATTACACGGACTATCTCAAACTTGGCCGCGGCTAGGTGCTCTTCAACTGACCTATGGGTAAGGGGGAGAGTGTGGTCGGCAAAATCGAAGTATTCCTTAGTGCAATAGCGAAAATTTGGTCCCATTATCGCAATACTCCCTCCCGGGGAAAGTAATTGAAACATACGATGGAGAAAATCGGCTACTTCGTTTTGAGTCGCAAGATGTTCAAGGAAATTAGACACAAAAATTCCATCAAATGACTTGGCCGGAAGGTCGAGATTAAGCGCATCTCCTAACACGAAATCAATTTCCCCCCAGCCCTCGGATTGTTGATTCACTTGGTCAATAGCGGTGCGGTGCGGTGCCGGAGCGGCTTTGATGAATTCACCTCGTCCGGCCGCAGGGTCTAGCAAGTGATTAGGGCTCCCCATTTGACGGAAGATCCACGGCGCGATTTCACCCCAAACGCCATTACGGGAACTTTGGGGAATATCAAGAAACCTGTATTCATAGAGGCGGGTGTAATCGATTCCTTTTGCGTTGCTGTTTTCATTATTTATCAATGAAATAGTCCGTTCTTTGAGCGTCAATGCTGAGTTCATTCGCAAGGGGTCTAACGACAGAAAAACTACCCCCGCTTACTCGGATACCTCTAGAATACTGTTTATTCTCTGGATGCCCCTCAAGGCCGATTGGCCAGTTTCAATTAGTTCACTTTTAGCGAAAGGCCCGCGTGAGTCCTTCTCCTAACCCATCCCATCTTGATGTAGTGGTGGTTGGTGGTTGCGGCCATGTTGGCCTTCCCCTCGGAATAGCTCTGGCGGATCGAGGGCTCAAAGTTGCTCTTTACGATCTTGCTGAATCGGCCGTCAACAAAGTCAATTCTGCCAAGTTGCCTTTTGATGAGCCGGGAGCAGCCTCGATGTTGGCTAAAGCGATAAAAAGTGGGACCTTGCGAGCAACTACTGATCGCAGTGTTATTAGCGATGCCGAGAATGTGATAATTGTGATCGGCACGCCGATTGATGAGCATTTAAATCCCGACTTAAATGCGGTCAGTGCGGCGATTGAAGAAATTGGTGAATGTTTAGTTGATGGCCAGTTATTGGTTTTGCGGAGCACGGTCTATCCCGGAGTCACTGCCATGGTCGAGCGATTAGTGGCTCAAAGTGGGCTGACAGTTGATGTGGCATTTTGCCCTGAGCGTATTGCTGAAGGCAAAGCAATGACTGAGCTCTATACGCTCCCCCAAATTGTGGCCGCTCGTACTGACAAAGCACGCGACCGATCCGAAACGCTATTTCGTAATCTTACGAGCGAAGTTGTTCACCTTGAGCCCGAAGAAGCCGAATTGGCTAAATTATTTACCAATGTTTGGCGTTATATAAAGTTTGCCACTGCTAATCAGCTCTATATGATGGCTAACGATTTTGGTCTTGACTACGAGCGTATTCGTTCGGCCTTGGCTTATGAATACCCACGGGCATCTGATTTGCCCGGAGCAGGGTTTGCCGCTGGCCCGTGTTTATTTAAAGACACTATGCAATTAGCTGCTTTTAATAATAATAATTTCCATCTTGGTCAAGCGTCGATGATGATTAACGAAGGGCTCCCCCTTTACGTGGTGTCGCGTCTTGAGCAGCAATACGATTTGCCTAGCCTTACGGTGGGGATTCTCGGGATGTCGTTTAAGGCGGAGTCAGACGATATTCGGTCAAGTTTGAGCTACAAATTGAAGCGCATTCTTCGTTTTAAGGCTAAAAGTGTTCTTACTCACGATCCGCTGGTGAGCGTTGATAAAGAGTTGGTTTCGCTTGAGGAGATAGTGAGTAGTAGCGACCTATTGATTATTGGTTCTCCTCATCTCCAATACCGAGATCTCGAAGTATCAGTGCCAGTGATTGACTTGTGGAATCTGCGCGGCGATGGGGTGAGGGTTTAGTGGCGACTCGGCCACAGATTTCAATAGTTATCCCAGTCTTCAACGAGGGAGACGGGATCAACGCTTGCCTAGAGCGGATTTTGAACGGTGTGCGCCTTCCTTGCGAAGTTATTGTGGTCTACGACAACTCAAATGACACCACGGTTCCCTATATAGAGAAATACGCTCGTCAAGACGACCGAGTTATCTCGATGCTCAATACCGATGCGCCGGGCCCCGCGCAAGCTATTCGTTTTGGCGTCATGCACGCGAACTCACCCGTGGCGGTGGTGACGATGGCCGACGGAAGCGATGATGCTGAGCAAATAGACGATTTGGCTCGCTTGGTTGAGCGGGGAGTGGTGATCGCGTGCGCTTCTCGTTATATGAGTGGCGGACAACAGATCGGTGGTCCGTTCTTCAAGTCTTGGTTATCAAAGTTGGCGGGGCTGTCTTTGTACTGGTTGGCTAAAGTGGGCACTCGCGATGCCACTAATTCGTTTAAGGCTTATTCCACCGAGTTTGTTCGATCGGTGGGGATTGAGTCGGATGCAGGTTTTGAGATCGGCATTGAGCTTATAGCCAAAGCGCGCCGGTTAAGACTTCCGGTAGCAGAGATACCTACTATTTGGCTAGAGAGAATGCAAGGTACGTCAAATTTCAAAGTCGCTCAGTGGATACCCCGCTACTTGCAGTGGTACCGGTTTGCTTTTGGGTCTCGTTTAACTGTTAAAGATTTTAAGCAATCACAATCAGAAGGGAAAAATATTTCGTGAGTAAGAAAACTGTTTTGGTAACAGGGTCATCAGGATTTATTGGTGGCTATGTGGTGCAAGAGTTATTAGCGCGTGATTATTTGGTGGTTGGTTTAGATAATCACTCTAAGTATGGGCCAATCACTAAATCTTACGATGACAATCCAAATTATCGACTGGTTATTGGTGATGCTCAAGATGTTGAACTGATGACGAGCCTGTTAATGGATTGCGATCATTTCATTGCCGGGGCGGCAATGATTGGCGGTATTTCTTATTTTCATACTTACGCCTACGACCTTCTCGCCACTAACGAAAGAATTATGGCTTCATCGTGCGATGCCGCAATCGCGGCTCATCGAGACGGCAAACTCGAGAAAGTTACTTATATGAGTTCGTCAATGGTGTATGAGTCGGCGACAACTTGGCCTTCAGTTGAGGGTCAAGAACGAGAGATTCCGCCGCCGTTCTCTTCTTACGGATTTCAAAAACTAGCGGTGGAGTATTACGCTCAAGCGGCTTTCGATCAGTATGGCCTTCCGTTCACTATTGTGCGACCGTTTAACTGTGTCGGCATTGGCGAAATGCGGGCTAAATCTGAAATCGAGGTGCTGAGTGGAAATGTGAAACTTGCTATGAGTCATGTTGTTCCTGACATTATTCAAAAAGTTGTAAAAGGCCAAGATCCGCTAAGACTTTTAGGCGATGGCACCCAGATCCGGCACTACACCTACGGTGGCGACTTGGCTAAAGGGATTGTGACGGCCATGGAACACCCCGATGCTCTTAATGATGATTTCAATCTTTCGACGGCGGAGTCAACCACGGTGCTCGCGCTGGCAGAAAATATATGGAATCGCTTAAACCCCGGCAAACCCTTTAGTTGGGTTTCGGACGATCCGTTTGACCATGACGTACAAAAGCGCGTTCCGGCCACCGAGAAAGCGAAAAATGTTATTGGCTTTGAGGCCACTACCGACCTTGATGAGATGCTTGACGAAGTTGTTCCTTGGGTGGTTGCCGCCATTGACGATGGCTTGATCTAACGAAGTTACGAGCAAAATTCACTTACGGCGCCAGTGAGTGCCTAGTTTTATTTAAAAATACAGTTAATAAAATCTCACTTCGGGGGCGGGAGCACTCCGCACAAGTGGGTGGGGGAAGAAAACGGCAAAGTGATAGTCAGCGCTTGTGCTGGCCAGGCTACGGAAAGGACTTGCTGAGGGCCGGCGGGTATGACTAATGGCCGACTCGCTCGACCCTTTTCGTTCTTTGCGGTAACGACAAGAGTTCCTCCCAGTGGGTTTTGGAGTGAGAGCGAGCTGGGTTGAGGAAAGCGGAGGGTGATTTTTGGGGCCGGAGATTTTGGACTAGCGATTACGCACTCCGGACCGTCGGGCGTTAGTTCGACGGACTCAAACGAAGTTATTAGTGGTGGTGGTCCCTCGACCATAGGTACGTCCCCGAGAGCGATTTGGGTCCAAAGGCGTGCGTCTAGAAAATCGCTAGGGGAGAGATTTACGTTTCCGGGCAAATCGCCGTTGCGCAGGAGAGTAATTAACTCTTCGGCAGAAACGGTAATGCCAAATATATCTAGTGCATTAGTGACGAGAAATGGCGTTTTCTTGTTGGCGAGTTTGGCCGTAGCCAAGAACCGGCGCTTTTCTAGTTGTTCTTGGCTGGCCGTTTTAACGGCTTCAGAGTGGAGGGCAGAAATCTGAGTAACTAAAAGCGTAACGGTTAGTAGCGCCAAGATGATGGGACGGAGTTGTCGTTTTAGGGTTATGTGGTCAAAAGCCAAAGTGGCTAGTGGGAGCAGAAGAGCTACGACTATATAGATGTACCGGCTTGACCAAGCGACTGCGAATATTCCGAAATCTGAACGGGCAATAGCCACTAGGACAAGAAACAAAACGCCACCGGCGGCTGAGGCCAACACTAAAGGCCACGGTTCTTGGCGGGGCTGGGCTTGACGGACGGCAAAAATAGTAATGCCAATTATTACAATGGCCCCAATCCCGGCCAGTCCCGTTGAGAGGTCAACGGCATCGGTGAGGCCTCGCCAAACATAAGCCGGGATATTTTGTACATTCGTGCTTAAGGTCTCAGCATAGGAATTAGATGGCTCGTTTCGGCCAACTAGCAGGAACCAAGCCGAGTACGCGAGTGCCGCGGGACCGATCACGAACACGAGGGCGTGAAAGCGGCGGCGGAGAAATAATGCTATAGCAACAACTGCGGTGGCCGTTATTGCCGTTCCGGAAGTGGCTACGGCTAAAACTAAAAGACCGGCGGCAATGACATCGTTTCTCTGGGTTCGCCCAGTAGTTCGTATCAGCAAGAGAGCACCGACGCCAAATAAAAGCGGTCCAAACAATTGCCACTGGAATGCCCAGAGAAGGTTTTCCGCCCCTGCCCCAAGGACGGCGAAGATTGCTATCGCAGCCACGGCGGTCCAGGCTTGGGTTCCGACTCGTAATAACAATCGCCATAGGAAATGACACAGGGTTAGGTGAAACGCGAAAAGAACAACTAGGTAGGGCGCGTAGGTTCGTACGCCAAATAACTTAAATAGCAAGCGATATCCCAGTACTGTAAAAGTTGACCAGTGTCCATTGTGACCAGCAAAGATATTTAGGGCATCACCAGTAGGGCGAATACTGCGGTCTACTAAAAAGCTCCATTCGTCCAAATAGAACCATTGATTACGGGCGGTCCACGCGAGAATTAGTGCGGCTAAGACCAAACTCAACCAGTGGACTCGTTTTGGCGTTATTTTCTTTGCCCATTTTGAATAACCATAATTTGAAGTAGTTATTTTTTGGGGTGGCTCAGTAGATGTCATTAGCCCAATTCGCCGATAATCTATTTAGCACGCGGTATTAGGTTACGAAATATTTGGCTTCAGGGTGGGGGACGATAATCGCCGAAGTGGATTGCTCGGGGTCGAGTTGAAATTCTTCGCTTAAGTTCACGCCAATACTGGCCAAGTCGAGTAGGTCGTCGAGTTTGGTTTGTTCTTCAAGGTTGGGGCACGCGGGGTAGCCCCAGGAGTAACGCGAGCCTCGGTATTGCTGGCGGAAAAGCCCCTGTACCGATGGCCCGTCTTCGTGAGCAAAGCCCCACTCTTCACGGATTCGTCGGTGCCAGTATTCGGCTAAAGCCTCGGTCATCTCCACTGATAGCCC
>CAFBOF010000066.1_pt1 | contig 7638 bp, 8 predicted proteins | sample 7269391 | NCBI WGS metagenome assembly CAFBOF01 (sample SAMEA6814105, study PRJEB35770) | uncultured Actinomycetes bacterium | biome: Freshwater; feature: Freshwater reservoir; material: water | place: Czech Republic | collected 2017-07-26 | depth 30m m
CACCGACCGAGAAGTTGTTCCGCAACAGGTTTGGGTTGCGCCAGGCTTTCTCGATCTGTGATCGGTCGAGGTTGATGCCGTAGGGGGTTGCTCCAGTCAACGTCGCCATGTGTTCGGCGATCGCTCCGCACCCGCACCCGAGGTCGAGCACCTTGTCGCCCGAGCGCAACTGTAAGTCTTTCGCCACTATTCGTTCGAACAAGATCTGGTTTTGCAACACCGATTGCTTGGGGTCAATCGTTGGCGGCATGTACATCTTCTCAACCGAACCCAGCGTGCACAGCAGATGGATCACCTTGTACAACTCAGTCAGTTCGTTGCTGCTTCCTTGGGGATACCCCCGCAGCGCAACGCCAGCCTCGTAGTCGGCCTTAGTGTTTTCGGGTGAGTCGACAAACAACTCACCGTAAGAACGCATGTACGCGGTGTAGTCCTCGTCGCTAATACGCAGCAAACCCCACAAGGCACCGAGCCGGTCTTTGAGCGTTGTCGGTTTGTGCTTCATCACTGCCCCCCAGCAATGGTTCTAATAGTACCTTCGCCTCTTGCTCTATTCAGCCCGCGAATCCTCGGCCATAACCATTGCTTTAGGCACTTTTTAACATCTCAGACCTGTGACATACTTCGCGACATGGAACTTTACAGCGGAACCTCAGTCGATTTCATTGATCAAACCCAAAAAAAACCAATTGCTGGTCGGATAGCCGATCAGTTTTTTGAGCATTTCCGCTACAAGCCAAACGAGAACGAAGTTCGTTCTTGGCAAAACTCGCTAGTACGAGTGGCGTCAGTGATGGAACTCGGAAATTTTCGCGATCAAGGTGTGATTGTCGAATATCAACTCCCGCTTACATCGAAACGACTTGACGTCATGATTACCGGTCATGGTGCTGGTGGTATTGCCGGTGCAGTTGTTTTAGAACTTAAGCAGTGGGACAAGGTAAAGGCATCTCCGATTGATGAGTGCGTGGAAACATTCGTTGGTGGCGGGTCACGCGACATGTTGCATCCGTCGCGCCAAGCAGCCGACTATCAGCAATACTTACTTGACACCCACACAACTTTTAGTGGTGGGGATATGGTTTTACGCGCCTGTGGATACTTGCACAATATGAAGCGTGCTAACGCTGACGAGTTATTCAACGCAAAATTTGAAGATCTTATTCGCCACTGTCCGACCTTTACTGGCGATGATGTTGATGAACTTGTTTCATTTCTGGATAACGCTATCGGGGAAGGTGGTGGGGTTGAGTCGTTGCGGCAAGTTCTTGATGGTAAACACCGGCCGCATCGTCGCCTACTCGAACATACCGCCGAAATGATTAAAAATGAGCCGGTCTTCACTCTTCTTGACGAACAAAGAGTGGCGTTTAATCATGTCTTGGGCTTGGTGCGGGCTTACCAACTCAATAGTCAGCAAACCGTAGTTTTAATCCAAGGTGGGCCCGGAACAGGCAAGAGCCTGGTCGCAGTCAATCTTCTCGCCGAGCTAATGCAAGAAGGATTTATCGCCTACCACGCGACCGGCTCCAAGGCGTTTACTCAGAATTTGCGAAAACAAGTAGGTACCCGTGCTGCTAAGCAGTTTATCTATTTTAATTCTTTTGTAGGCGCCGAGCCGAATGAGATTGATCTTCTTGTTTGTGATGAAGCTCATCGAATTAGAGAGTCAAGCAATAATCAATTTACTAAGAAAGACAAGCGCTCTAACCGACCTCAAATTGAAGAGTTGATTGATGCGGCCAAAATAACCGTTTTCCTGATTGACGATATGCAAGTGGTGCGTCCAAGCGAAGTAGGTTCTACACAACTCATTAGAGAGGCAGCAAAAGATAAAGGAGTTCGCGTTATAGAGCATGAGCTTGAAGCGCAATTCCGCTGTAATGGTTCTGATGCTTATGTACAGTGGGTGGAGAACACTCTAGAGATACGTAAAACTCCGCATATTTTATGGGAGCGTGACGATCCGTTTGATTTTGACGTAGTTGATTCACCCGAAGAATTAGATTCGTTAATTCGTACTCGCTCTGAAGAAGGTGCAACCGCACGACTAACCGCAGGGAAATGTTGGCCGTGGAGTAAAGCCAAATCTGATGGGACCTTGGTTGCTGACGTCAAATTAGATGGATGGTCGCGCCCATGGAATGCAAAGCCTGACGGAACGCGTTTGGCGAAAGGGATACCTAAGAGTGATTTTTGGGCTTCCGATCCTGGCGGAATAGACCAGGTGGGCTGCATTTACAGTGCTCAGGGATTCGAGTTTGACTATTCCGGAGTTATCTGGGGCAAGGATCTTGTTTATCGACCGAGCGAGGGGTGGATTGGTCAACCAGAGTTCAGCCAAGACTCAATGGTCAAGCGTGGAGCCAAGGAATCGCCCGAAGATTTTCTTAAGTTAGTGAAAAATACTTATCGAGTTTTACTCACCCGTGGTTTACGCGGGTGCTACATCTATTTTGAGGATGAACAGACTCGTGATTTTGTTCTGTCAAGAACCGAACGATGAGCGATAGTGGCCTTATAGCGCTAAGCGATCGTTTACGCGAGTTTGCGGACGCACGTGACTGGGAGAAGTTTCATACCCCTAAAAATCTTTCCAGCGCTCTTTCGGTGGAAGCCTCAGAATTATTGGAGATATTCCAATGGTTGACCCCCGAAGAGTCGTCGGAGGTAATGGCAGATGATAAGAACCGCGCGGCAGTACTTGATGAGATGGCCGATGTGCTGATTTATTTAGTCAGGATGGCCGATGTGCTTGATGTTGACCTAGTTGTCGCCGCCAATGCAAAGGTAAGTCGAAACGAAACTCGTTTTCCACTTGGAAAATGAGAGACCTTCGCCCCCCAACCGCCCGCTTTATGCTTTTGCGCCGGAGACGATTCCGAGATCAACGAATATGATCCCTTTCCACTTTCCGCCTTGCCTAACAAATATGTTTACTCGCTTAGTTAGGTCGCTTACGGTGCCGGGGGGAGTAGTAACCAAACTTCCGTTGTAGACAACCGTTATTTCATTACCGGATGAAGTGGTTGAAAAATCTTTTAAAACTGGGTCACTAAAAGTGTAGGAGTCCAAGATCGCCATAACTTCAGATTTATTTTTTATCCCCGACAGGGTGACGGAAAGAAAATTCTCATCCAGGTCTTTTTCTAACGCCGCGTTATCGTTCTTTACTAAGTCCTTGTAATAGTCGGTTACTAGTTTTTTGCCGAGTTTGTCGATACTTTGCTGGTTGTTGGTTCCGGCGTGCGCCGCGGGTGGGGTACTCAGAGCAGCACTTGCCCCCGCTCCGATTACTACCGCTAACGCCACAACCGCAACTCTTCGCGGGCTAAAAATTTTCATGGCTAGACCCTAGCCTTTTAGTAAGAAGGTGAGCAGTGAAGCAGATTTTCCTCCCTTGACCACCTGAGGTTGCTTCGCTAGGGTTTGGCTTGTGACTAATAACGACAGCATTCGTTCGGCGGCGGAAAAACGCCTTAAGGCGCAAAGAGCTTTTTGGCGCATGCTCGGCGGGTTCGTAATTCTTTGGGCGGCCATGATTGTGATCTGGGCCGTAGAGGGCGCCGGTTACTTTTGGCCGTTCTGGGTGTTTTTCGGTACCGGTCTGGCCACGATCTTTACTGGCTGGGGAGCTTTTGGACCCCGTGATTCGGGGCCGAGCGAAGCGCAAATCCAAGAGGAAATGCGCAAGTACCAAGGCCCACCTACCGGCAATTAACCCAAGCCCGATAACGGCGCTAGGCCGATATCGACATCGTTCCTCTACGCTGTAGCCGTGGCCTTCCCTGATTCTCGCCCTCGTCGTTTGCGGCGTACACCCACACTTCGTCGGTTAGTGGCGCAGACTCGCTTGGGGGTCGACGATCTAGTGGCTCCGCTTTTTGTCAAAGAAGGAATCACCGAGCCCGAAGCCGTGGTCTCGATGCCCGGAGTAGTGCAACACACTCTCGAAAGTGTGCGCAAAGAAGCACGCGCGCTAGCCGATTTAGGTATCCCCGGTGTGGTGCTTTTTGGTATCCCCGCCCATAAAGACGCTCAAGGTTCAAGTGCCGATGCCCCCGACGGAATTGTTTTACGCGCACTTCAAGAACTGCGTGATGAAGTGGGCGACAATTTAGTTTTGATGGCCGACACTTGCCTAGACGAATACACCGACCACGGTCACTGCGGTTTGGTTAACGACGCCGGTGAAGTGCAAAACGATTCGACTTTGGCTCGTTACGCCGAGATTGCGGTCGCCCAGGCCCAAGCCGGCGCCGATGTGGTCGCCCCGTCGGGAATGATGGACGGCCAAGTGGCGGCGATTCGGGCCGGTCTCGACGACGCCGGTCTCGACGAAACTGCGATTTTGGCTTACTCGGCCAAGTACGCGTCCAGTCTTTACGGTCCGTTTCGTGATGCGGCCGAGTGCGCTCCGGCCTTTGGCGATCGCCGCTCTTACCAAATGGATCCGCCTAACGCCGACGAAGCGTTAGCCGAAACCGCGCTCGATATCGACGAGGGCGCCGACATGGTGATGGTTAAACCTGCGGGGGCTTACCTCGATGTGGTGGCGGCGATCAAGCGTTCGTTTGCGATTCCGGTGGCGGCCTATCAGGTAAGTGGCGAATACGCCATGGTGAAAGCCGCGGCCGACAACGGCTGGATCGACGGCGATGCGGTGGCGCTCGAACAACTGTTAGCCATCAAGCGCGCCGGGGCTGATTTCGTGCTCACCTATTTTGCTCGAGAGATCGCCGAAACTCTTAGCGAATGAGTTCGCCCGAGTTCGATCGGGCGCAAGCCGTAATTCCCGGAGGAGTTTCTTCCCCGGTGCGCGCTTTTGGCGCAGTCGGGGGCGAACCATTTTTCGTGCGCCGAGCCCAAGGGGCTTATTTATTTGACGAGCAAGGAAATAAATATCTCGACCTCGTGCAGTCGTGGGGCGCGTCGATCTTGGGTCACGCGCACCCCAAAGTTGTCGAGGCGGTACAACTCGCCGCCGCCGACGGCACTTCGTACGGCGCGCCCACCATGCGTGAAGTTGAACTGGCCGAAATAATTGTCGACCGAGTAGCCACGGTAGAAAAAGTTCGCTTAGTGTCGTCGGGCACCGAAGCGGCGATGACGGCAGTGCGTTTAGCCCGCGGTGCTACTGGGCGCGACAAAGTAGTGAAGTTTGCGGGCTGCTATCACGGCCATGTCGATGCGCTGTTAGTGGCGGCCGGAAGCGGGCTGGCTACTTTAGGTATGCCCGGTTCCGACGGTGTTACCGCCGGTGCAGTGGCCGACACCATCGTGGTCGACTACAACAACGTCGAAGCCATCGACGCCGCTTTTGGCCTGCACGGCAATGAAATCGCGGCAGTGTTAGTAGAGCCGGTGGCGGCCAACATGGGCTTGGTGCCCGCGGCCCCGGGTTACCTAGAACACTTACGCAAACGCTGTGACGAACACGGGGCGTTGTTAGTTTTTGACGAGGTAATCACTGGGTTTCGGGTGGGTTTTAACTCCGCTTCGGAGCGTTTAGGGGTTGCCCCGGACATCTCGATCTTCGGAAAAGTCGTGGGGGGCGGCTTACCGTTAGCGGCCCTCGGGGGGCCGGCGGCGGTAATGGACAACCTCGCTCCTTTGGGACCGGTTTATCAAGCGGGCACACTTTCGGGCAATCCGTTGGCCACTGCGGCCGGCCTGGCGGTGTTGGCCGAGTTGACCAGCGACTCTTACGTCGAGTTAGAACGCTTGGCTACTCGCTTGGCTAACGGTTTGCGTTCTGCTTTTGCTGATACCGGAGTGGCCGGTCAAGTTGCTCAAGCCTTTACCCTCGACGGCATTTTCTTTTCGCCCACCGAAGTAACTAACTACGACCAAGCTCGAGCGGGCGACACCGAGGCCTACGCCAAATTCTTCCACGCGATGTTAAGCAGTGGTATTTACATTGCCCCCAGTGCGTTCGAAACGATGTTTGTCAGTTTGGCTCACACCGACGATGAGATTGATCAGATTGTCGCCGCCGCTCACGGGGCGTGCGAGTTAATTAACTGAGTCTTCTTCGGCGTTGCGCCGACGGCGAATGCGGTCCATGAAAAACAGTGCCGCCCAGATCCCCATCACCATTAGCACCATAAGTACGAAGGCCAGGCCCCCCGAACCGTCACCTTGATTACCGGCGTCGACTAACTGTTGCGCACCGGCCGGATTGGCCAGAGTGAGGATTGCCGCCACCCCTAGACCTACGAACGCGATTAGTCGGCGCATCATGCTGGCACCGGCTCAGGCTCGGGAGTTTTAGCAACGGTCTTAGTTTCTTTGTCTTGCTTGGCCGCCCGTTCATCTTTTTCTCGCCAGTGCAACAACAACAGGCCTAGTCCGAAGAGCAAAGTAAAGGCGATAAAGGCCACAAACGGGGGAACCCGCAGTGAGCCGAGGTCACGCTGGAGTACTAGAAAGCCGTCTTCATCTGAAGCGGGCGCACACTCGGGGGGTGGGGGAGCAACTCCGAAAGGCACTTCGGGCTCGGAAACTTTACAAAACTCAATCACTGCGTACTTAGGGGAGTGGGTTACCTCAAAGTTAAACGGATTGGGGTTACTGCCCCCGATTTCGTAAGTGTTAACTACTTGGTATTCGGTAACGGCCTGGAAGCGAGCGAAGGCTTGTTCTGAGATTTGGGCTTCGCTGGGGAGTGCTTCAACGGCAATCAAGTTGGCGTCGGCCGAGGCTTTGATGTTGGCCGCTTCGATCGGGTCAACCTTCACTCCATTTTTTACGATGTCACGCACCGCTTCGGTTTTAGCGTCGGCGGGGCTAGTTGTTACCTCGACTGCTTTCCACGAAGGGATGCGTCCTTTTAAAGTGTTGAGCGGTGATGCGGTGAGGATCCACAGCGAACTAAGTACCACTAAGAATCCCATTAGGCCGGTGAATACAACTAAGAAACCCAAACGGGCGCCCAAGTTGGTGGCGAGTAGAAGATAGGTCGAACCCACAAACAAGAGCACGGCAAAAATAACCACCAAAACCCCAAGGATCGTGGGGTACCAGATGGTCTTGGTGATTGTTTCGCTGGCCAGGATTAGGTTCGACACGGTGTCTGATTCTCCCGGTTTAGAGGTTGCGCTCGTAGGCGACTATGGCTTTTATTTGCGCTTCACTTAGCATTCCCGCGAAGTGAGGCATCCGTCCCGACGATATACCGCGAATTCCGTAGGCTTCGTTGGCCGGAACCCCGACGGCAACCCAGTCAAACTGGCCTTGTTCGCCCGCCAAACCGGGGAATTGAATTTTGGTGGACCCGTCACGCAAACTCGGACCGTAGGCGCCGCTGCCTTGGGGTGACGGAGCGGGAACTTTTAGATTAGTGGGGTCGTAATAAGCCCAACCCTTGGTGTGACAACGGGCGCAGTTGAGTCGAAAGAGGATCGCCCCTTCGGACAGCCCGCCCACTTCGGCGGCGTACGCCTCGGCCGCAGCGAGTTGGGCAGTGGCGGTGGTAACCGAAACCTGTAGTGAAGCCAACTGCGAAGCACTAGACGAAGCCGGTGCCTCGGCCAAATCTTGTTTGGCGCTGGCTAACGAGTCTTGTGCGTTAGCAACTACTTCGCCGGCACCGGTGCGGTATTCACCCACTGCTTCGGTTGAGATGGCTTTTATTTC
>CAFBOF010000077.1_pt1 | contig 5552 bp, 7 predicted proteins | sample 7269391 | NCBI WGS metagenome assembly CAFBOF01 (sample SAMEA6814105, study PRJEB35770) | uncultured Actinomycetes bacterium | biome: Freshwater; feature: Freshwater reservoir; material: water | place: Czech Republic | collected 2017-07-26 | depth 30m m
ATCCAACGCTTTATCGAGGATCCACTTTCCGAGAAGATCCTCTGGAAAGAGTTTCATGTTGGCGAGACCATTATTGTCGATGCTCAAGGCGAAGAAATAGTTTTCCGGAGCGTTGAGGGAGTCGAGCCTCCACCGGTAGAGTTGGCCGGATCGGGCTCCGAGACTTAAAAAACCATCGCGTCTTGTTTATTCGCAATGGGGTCGTTTTAGCTCTTCTGGCTTTATTTTCAGCGGGGTGTGCAATTGACGCCACCGTGGCCGTAACCGTGAACTCTGACGGGACGGGAGTGATACGAGTGCGCGCAACCGCGGACTCTGAAGCAGTTAGTGCACTAGAAGCCGGTGGCCAGAGCCTCGACGCGGCCACCCGCTTGAGTGATTTAACCGGTGCCGGCTGGACGGTAGGGGCGTGGAGTAAAAAACCCAACGGCACCGCCAGCATCACTATCACTCACGATTTTGATTCGGTGGCTGAAGTTGGTCCGCTACTCAAAGAGTTAAACGGTGATTTTGGCCCGGTACGAAAGTTTGAAGTTACACAAAATAAATCTTTAGTTGGTACTGACTACTCACTGGACGCAGTCTTGGCCGCGGCGAGTACTGGAATAGCGGCTGATACTCAACTGGCAGAGAATCTTGCGACTTTAGGAATTGATCAAGCCATCATTGATCAACAGTTGTTAGACCAAGTAAATTCTTCTTTTACTCTGTCGGTAATAGCCAAGTTGCCTGGCGGCGAACGAACAGTTCAAAAGGCGCGCTCCGAGGGCAAGCGAACCGCAGTGAATATTTCTACCCAAGTAATTGATTTCACTCGGATTGCCTGGTACGCGGCCGCACTTATTTTGATTGTGGCCGCACTTATTTTGATGGCAACCAGTCGGCGTAAGCGTTCTCGTCGTTCTCAGGTTTCTCAGGGACGCCGGTCCCGATCGGCGTCTTCTCAGACTCATCTCAGATGAGATCTAGATACTTGATGTTGAGCGAGCGAGATTCGTTCGCCAAAAGGAGCACTATGCAATCAGTAACGAAGAAGAGAACCGTCCGGCTGGGCCTCGCAGGTTTAGCACTAGTAGTAGGGGGGCTCAGTTTGGCTCCGGCGGCGGCCGGCGCGGCTAATTCTGATAGCCACCCTCGTCACAAGCAATTGACCGACGAGCAAAAGACTTGTCTCGAAGGCCAGGGCGTTACTAAGCCCGAAAAAGGCACTATGCCCACCGCTGAACAGCGGGAGGCCTTTAAGGCGGCAGCCGAGTCTTGTGGGATTGAACTTCCGGCTCGGGGCCACCGCCCCCACCGCCCGCAATTGACCGACGAGCAAAAGACTTGTCTCGAAGGTCAGGGCGTTACTAAGCCCGAAAAAGGTACTAAGCCCACCGCTGAACAGCGGGCGGCCTTTAAGGCGGCAGCCGAGTCTTGTGGGATTGAACTTCCGGTTCGGCCAACTGCTTAAGTAAAAACTTCCATCTAAGTATTTACACGAACTGACGGGGTGCGGTGCCTACGGCTCCGCACCCCGGTTCGCGTCGTGTGGTAAGAAAAGTATCGTGGCGCAACTTGATATCGGTCCTTACGAAGCCCAGAAGTCTCGCATTTTTTTCTCTGGGGCCAACGCCGTGGAAATACCCGCGAGTTTTGCTTCTCCGCTCGTGACTGGATCGCAAGCGCGAAAATTCCCCGGGGTGGTTATTCATCCCGACTTTATGGGGTTGCGCCCACTGTTTGAGGATCTAAGTTGGCGTTTAGCGACCCACGGATTTTCGGTTATTTGTCCCGATCCTTTCGTTCATTTGTCTAAAGAAGATCAAGCCAACCTTGACCCTGCGACCCGTATGCGTTCGATGGCCACACTCGACGATGAGTTGCAGATGCACGACTTGGTTGCGGCTGCTAACGAACTCACTAAATTGGCCAGAATCTCAACGATGAACGTAACGGGTTTTTGTTTAGGGGGGATGCAAGTACTTAAAGCCGCGGCTACTGGCCGTTTCGATCGTGCGGTTTCCTTTTATGGCCAGTTGCGACTCCCGCCTGAGTGGCAAGGCGGGACAATGGGCTCTCCCTTGGGCAGTCTCGGACAGGTTTGCCCAACGCTGGCTATTTTTGGTGCTCTTGATCCGTTTTCACCTGCAGCCGATATAGCGGATTTGCGTAAAGAGTGGCGCGACCGACCTGACTGCGAGATTCTCATTTACCCAAAAGCCAATCATGCGTTTGTCCATGATCCCGATCGGCCATCACATCGCCAGAGTGACGCGCTGGATGCCTGGGTCCATACTTTAGATTGGTTTAATTCTTAAACTTTCCCGCCCGCTCGATCAGTCAGCGCTTGACGGTCGTTAATGGTGTAGTTATTTCTGCCTTCTAAAGAAATCCAGCCGAGTTTTAAAAATAGGGCAATGGCTTTGTTGACTCGCTCTCGCGATGCTCCCACTAAAGATGACAGCTCTTCTTGGGTAGTGGTGAGAATAAACGTAGTTTGGTGGTTAGAAAGTTCTAGTAAGCGTTTAGCCGTGCGGGCGGGTACATCAAGAAACATGGCGTCAGAAAGTGCTTCATCGGTGCTGCGTAGTCTTTCCACGATTAGTTTTACTACTAACCAAAGAATTTGAGGGTGTTGATTAAATACATCGCGCAAGGTCTCGTAATCAAACTCGAGAACATGTGAATCGACTAAAGCCCGCGCGTCGGCCGAGCGAGGGGCGTCGTCGAATAAGGGCAGCTCACCGAAAAGTTCTCCACTTTCTAACACTGCGAGCACGGTCTCTCGACCCCCCGAAGGAGTGGTCGCGATGGCGATGCGCCCCTGTTCGACAATGTAGAGGCTGGTACTGGGGTCGTTCCGACGGAAAATATTGTTGCCCCGCTTTATTTCTTGGCGAATTGCTTTTTCACTCAAACTCAAGCGCACGCGGTCAGGAAGCACGGCAAAGAGCGCAGTGGTATCAAGAAGGTGAGCCTGGGACATGCCTTCACATTACTTACGACGCCGACGGTCTTTTAGAGGGTGAGGCTAGGTTGGCGGACCCTCGTGGTCGTTTAAGGGGAAACCTATGGTACAATTGATGGTTCTCCCTTCATTGTAATTATCCGTATTTCTTGCCCGGTTAAATATCCGGGGTTCATATTGAGGTTTTATGTCTTTTGCTGTTGGTGACAAGGTCGTTTATCCCCATCATGGAGCAGCGATTATCGAGGCGAAAGAAAAAAGAACCTTTGAAGGCAAGAAGATCGATTATTTCATTCTCCGGATTACTTACGGTGATCTTAAAGTTTCGATTCCGGTTTCTAAGGCTAATCAAATAGGACTTCGCGACGTAATTAACGATGAGGAAGTTGAAGAGGTCTACACGGTACTGCGCAAGAAAGAAGCGCGTATGCCGTCGAACTGGTCACGCCGATTTAAAAACCACGTGGAAAAATTGAAGAGTGGTGACATTTACCAAGTAGCCGAAGTGGTGCGAAACTTAAACTTGCGTGAAGCCGATAAAGGATTATCGGCCGGAGAAAAACGTATGTTGCTAAAAGCCCGCCAGATTTTAGTTTCGGAACTAACTTTTGCTCTTGATGTAGACGAAGAAACGGCCGAGACTCGTCTTGATGAAGTTTTGGCAAGTCCCGAAGTTGTCGTTAAGCGATCTGGGCCTAAGAAGGCGACCGCCAAGAAGGCGCCGGCAGTCAAGAAGGCTCCCGCCAAGAAGGCTCCGGCAGTCAAGAAGGCGCCCGCCAAGAAGGCGCCGGCCAAGAAGGCTCCGGTTAAAAAAGTCCCTGAGGCGGCCAAAGCTCCGGACGAAAAAGACGCGGCGGCTTCGGCCGCTAATTAGCAGTTCGCAATGGAGCGGACAGTTCGAGAGCGCACGGGGGCCATTGTCGTGGCTGCGGGCCGAGGTGAACGTCTGGGGTCTCCGAAACAATTTCTAGTAGTCGGCTCTTCTCGCTTAGTCGATCACGCAGTAGCGGCCGCGAGCGCAACGTGTGATGAAGTAGTGGTGGTTTTACCCGCTAACCAAGGTTGGGATGGGGCTGCGGTAACGAGTTGTGTTGCGGGGGGTAAAACGCGGGCTGAATCAGTAAGAGCGGGCTTGGCTGCTCTATCGGCTGACGTAGAGATCATTGTGGTGCACGACGCGGCTCGACCATTGGCAACTCCAGAACTTTTTTCGTTAGTAATCGATGTAGTGCATTCGGGTGCCGACGCTGCGGTGCCGGCGGTTCTAATAACCGACACAATCAAGCGAGTTCAATCTGACCGAGTTGTAGAAACAGTCGATCGCTCTGGGCTAGTCGCGACACAAACCCCACAGGCTTTTAGGAGCTCAGTATTACGGGCCGCGCACGAAAATTCACCTGAGGCTACTGATGACGCCGCGCTGGTGGAGGCCGCGGGGGGCAGTGTGGTTGTCGTTACTGGCGACGCGCGTAACTTAAAAGTCACTACGCTCGCGGATGTAGCAATTGTGGAAGCACTCTTGGGTGAGGCGAGCCGATGAACATACGGGTGGGGTTGGGTTTTGACGTTCATTCGTTTGGGGGAAATGGCCCGTTAATTCTTGGCGGAGTGGCTATTGCCGAGGCTCCGGGCTTGGTCGGTCACTCCGATGCCGACGTGGCGACTCACGCAGTAGCCGATGCGTTATTGGGCCCGACCGGATTACCTGATTTAGGCTCGGTATTTCCGGCGACCGATGAAAAACTAAAGGGTGTCTCTTCACAAGAACTTTTAGTCGAAGTGGTCAAGTTAGTAAATAGTGCTGGTTGGCAAGTAATCAATGTTGACCTAGTTATTGCCGCCGAAAAACCTAAATTGGCAGATCACATTGCTGAAATGGCTAGTCGGTTGACCGCTCTAGTAGGCGGACCGGTGTCGGTTAAACCCAAACACGCGGAAGGGGTGGGTGCGGTTGGTCGCGGTGAAGGAATCGCGGCTTGGGCGGTAGCGCTGCTTGAGGAGCGGGCAAAGTAGTGGCCGTTAAAATTTACGACACTAAAGCCCGAAAAAAAGTATCGCTAACTTTCCGCGATGAAGGGAAAGTCTCAGTTTATGTTTGTGGGCCAACGGTTTATGATGTTCCCCATATTGGTCATGGTCGAACGGCCGTAGTTTTTGACACTATTCGCCGCTACTTAATTTGGTCAGGGCTAGAAGTCAATTTTGTCAGCAATGTCACCGATATTGAAGACAAGATCATCGCCCGAGCCGCTCGCGATGGGTTGACCGAGAGTGAAGTAGCGCAAGAGTTTGAAGAGAAGTATTTTGCCGAACTAGATCGTTTGGGGGTCATGCGTCCAGATGTGACTCCGCACGCCACCGGATATATAGCTGCGATGGTGAAGTTGATTTCTGACTTAGTTGCTAGCGGTAACGCTTACACTATTGATGACCAAGGCGTTTATTTTGATGTGTCGTCTTACTCGGCCTACGGAAAACTTTCGCACCGCGATCTTGCAACTTTGCTTGAGTCAGCCGGTGCGCGCGTCGACGTTGATTCGGCTAAACGCTCCCCAGTGGATTTTGTTTTATGGAAGTTGGCTAAGCCAGGTGAGCCAAGTTG